>OLPR01000518.1_pt1 | contig 35385 bp, 33 predicted proteins | sample 1672761 | NCBI WGS metagenome assembly OLPR01 (sample SAMEA3136721, study PRJEB25190) | human gut metagenome | biome: human gut; feature: human-associated habitat; material: faeces | place: Austria | collected 2013 | reverse complement strand
GGGCCGGGGGTGTCTGCAAAGTTTCGCGGAACCGCTCGCGCGCAGCGCGAGTGCGAGTCCCGTTTTCCGCTCTCCGGGTCAGACGAAAGGACGAGCAGAGAACTGACCAAATCTTAGAAAGCCTTGTATATCAGCGATATACAAGGCTTTTTCTTGTATTCCCCCACTCCTGTTGAAGCAAAAGGCAGCAAGTATTTCACGCCTTAATCGTGACCTTTTTTGCTCGGACCGAAAATAGGTCACGATTTAGCTCTATTTCGCTGATTTGCATCGTTTTACTCTGCAACATTCCGGTGCTGAAGACGTTTAATTTACTCAAAAACCAAACAGCCATGTTGCCACGAACCACCTTCAGCGTCGTCTTCTTCTGCAAGAAGACCAAAGTCACGAAAAAGGGCAAAGCCCCGATCTATGCCCGCATCACTACAACCGGCCAGTCGACCGAAGTCTATACACAGTGCCAGATTGAGCCCGAACGCTGGAACCAGCGCCTCGAACGCTCACTCTACAAGGACGAGGTCGATCAGCAGATCAACCGCATCATCGCCAGTTACCGGGCCTCGATCCTTGCCGCCTATGACCGCCTGATCCAGGAGAACAGGACACCGACCTGCTTTGCTGTCAAGCAGCTGCTGGGCTCCGCCTCTTCGAGCCGGATGTTGCTGGCAGAGTTCGGCAAATACTGCGAGAAACGCCAGCAGGAGGTCGGCACCCGCATCACGCAGCTCACGGCCAACAAGTACCACCGCCTGCTGCGCTACATGACCGAATATATCCGGGATATCTACCACAAAGAGGATCTTCCGCTGGAGACGGTCGACTACGCCTACGTCGACGGATTGAATACCTACATGCAGACGGCCTACAACTGCCATAACAATGGAGCAGTCAATCTGCTCTGCTGTTTGAAAAACTTCCTGCTTTATGCCGTCCGCAACGAATGGATCGAGAAAAATCCCTTCCGTTACTATAAGATGAAGATCGACAAGACGAACGTCAAGGTACCGCTGACGAAAGCGGAACTGGATCTGCTGCTGAAGCGGCCGATGCCCAACGAGCGTCTGGACCGCATCCGGGATGTCTTCTGCTTTTGTGCACTGACGGGACTGGCCTTCACGGATGTCGACCACCTGCGGCGGGAACACTTCACGACGGACGAGGAGGGACAGCTGTGGATCCATAAACCGCGGGAGAAGACTGCGGTGATGAGCCGTGTTCCGGTGCTTCCGCAGGCGGCGGCCCTGCTGGAGAAGTACCGCGACGATGCCAACTGTCGGACAAGGGGCAAACTGCTGCCCGTTCCGTCGAATACGAAGATGAACGCCTACCTGAAGGAGATAGCGGATATCTGCCAGATTCCCAAGCATCTGACCACGCACCTGGCGCGCCATACGTTTGCCACGCTGGCTATTGAATACGGAATGCCGATCGACATTATCGCCAAGATTCTGGGCCATACGAATACGAACATGACGCGGCGCTATGCGAAGATCTCCGAGGCGAACATCAGCCGCGAGATGCGCCGCATCGGCAAAGTCCTGACGTCGTAAACTAGATACCATGCCAGGATCACTCTTTACTATGTATATGTATTATCATAGCGAAATGTGCGGGCTGATACCATTCAACAGATATTGCCCATCGAGTGGCACGCGAGAAACCGTATCTATTGGCGCTTTTGGTAGGTTGCGGCGGCCAGAACGTTGAACAGCAGGGCAAAAAGGCCGAGTGCGGCATAGGAGGTTCCCAATTCGATGATGGTGGTTCCCTTCAGATAGACCGAACGCAGAATCTCGACGAAATACCGGGGTGGCAGCACAAGCGTAATCCGCTGTGCCCACTCCGGCATGGAGGCAATCGGGGTCAGCAGTCCACTCATCAGCATGAAGATCATGATGAAGAAGAACATGACGAACATGGTCTGCTGCATGGTTTGCGAGAAGTTCGCCACGGTCAGGCTGAATCCCGAGATGGTCAGGATGAAGAGCATCGCTCCCAGGTAGACTGCCCCGACCGAGCCTGCAGGTGCAAGTCCGTAGACCAGCCGGGCCACCGCCATGGCGACCGTCAGCACAAAGAGTCCGATCAACCAGTAGGGAATCAGTTTGGAGAGGGTGAAGGTTAGCCGGCCGACGGGCGTGACGTTGATCTGCTCGATCGTGCCGCGTTCCTTCTCGCCGACGATGCTCAACGCCGGCAGGAATCCGCAGATGAGGATGAACAACATGATCATCAGCGCCGGAATCATGTAGTGGCGATAGTCGAGCGTCGGGTTGAAGCGGTTCTGAACCGTGATCAGTTCCGGAATCGGTGCCGGGTTCTGTTCGGAGCGGATTTCGCCCAGCGTGCGGGCCACGGACTGCGTCAGATACTGCATAGCGAGCGATCCTTTGGTCGCATTGACCCCGTTGGCCGTAATCTGAATCCTGCCCGGCGATCCGGCCATCCAATCGCGCTCAAACTCACGGGGAATCTGCAGGATGACGTCCGCGTCGCCACGCTCCAACTGTTGCAGCGCCTCGTCATACTGCGAGGTAATGCCTGCCGGCGTGAAATACGACGTTGCCCCGAGGTGTGAAATCAGCCGTTGCGACGTCGACGAACGGTCCAGATCCACGACGGCCACCCGGACGTGGCGGACGTCCATCGTCATCACCATCGGTAGGATGAGCATCACCAGGATGGGGAAGGCGACGATCAGCCGCGGCAGGAAACGGTTGCGCCGGATTTGCAGGAACTCCTTTTGCAACAAAACGAAAAAGGCTCTCATCGGGTTATTCGAGTTTGTCGTTGAACTTGCGGAACGATACGCCGAGCAGCAGCCCGGTCATCGCGAGCAGCACGGCGCCGTCCATCCATACGTCGGCCATCGAGGCGCCCTGGATCATCATCCGCCGCATGGCGTCGATATACCAGCGGGCCGGCACGACGGCCGATACCCATTGGAAAAAACGCGGCAGATTCTCGATCGGGAAGATCATTCCCGAGAGCATCAGGATGGGCAGCAGCATGACCATTGCCGAGATGAGCAGTGCGGCGACCTGCGTCCGGGCGAGGGCCGAGACCAGCAGCCCCAGCGCCAGCGAGAGCACAAGGTAGAGCAGCGACAGGGCGAAGATGCCCGCTACGCCGCCGCTCATCGGCACGCCCAGTAGGAAGCGGGCCAGCAGCAGAATCAGGATCAGGACGATGCACGAGATGGCAAAGTACGGAATCATCTTGGCCAGAATGATCCGTCTCGGCCGCACCGGGGAGACGAGCAGCACCTCCATCGTTCCCGACTCCTTTTCGCGCACGATCGAGACCGAGGTCATCATGGCGCAGACCAGGATGAAGATCAGCCCCATGATGCCCGGAACGAAGTTGAAGGCGCTCTTCATGCGGGGATTGAACAGCATGCGGGTCTCGAAGAGCGCCTGCGGCGAGGCTTCGCCGAGCAGCACCCCCTGCAGCCAGGCGGCAGACGTGCCGGCCGTGTTGACGTTTGATGCGTCGAGGATCAACTGGACGAGGGGCGGTTGCGGCGTTCCGGAGGCAGCCAGCTGTCGGCGGCGGTCGTAGTCCGGGGCGAAGACCGCAACGGCATCGACACGGCCCGTGCGCAGCATCTCTTCGATGCGCTCCTGCGGGATGTAGCCGCAAAACGCAAAGCTGTCGTTGCGGGCGATCCGCTCGACGGCTTCGCGCACGCCGTCGGTCCGATCCGATGCGACGACAGCGATGCGCACCTCGTTCACCTCGGTCGAGATGGCAAAGCCGAACAGCACCATCAGCACCACTGGAATGAGCAGGACGATGAGCATCGTGCGCCGGTCGCGCAGGATGTGGAGCGTCTCCTTGCGTACGAAGGCTGGGAAATTGCTTTTCATGGCCTATTCGCTTTGTTGGGCACCGCGAGCCAACAGCCGGAACACCTCGTCCATCGAGCGGGCGGCGAATTGTTGTTTCAGACGTGCGGGGGTGTCGAGTGCGCGGATGCGGCCGTCGACCATGATCGAGACCCGCGAGCAGTACTCCGCCTCGTCCATGTAATGGGTCGTAACGAAGAGGGTTGTGCCGCCGGCCGCTGCCTCGTAGATCATCTCCCAGAACTGGCGGCGCGTGAGGGGATCCACCCCACCTGTCGGCTCGTCGAGAAAGACCACCTCGGGCCGGTGGAGCGTGGCGATGGCAAAGGCCAGCTTCTGTTTCCAGCCCAGAGGCAGTGCCCCGACCGGCGTATTGCCCTCCGAGACGAAGTCGAGCCGGTGGAGCAAATCGTCGCTCCGCATGCCGGTTTCGCGGCGTGAGAGCCCGTAGATGCCGCCAAAGAGGCGGATGTTCTCCCGCACGGTGAGGTCGTCGTAGAGCGAGAAACGCTGGCTCATGTAGCCGATATGGCGTTTGATCTGCTCGCCCTGGCGCACGATGTCGCATCCCGCGACGCGGCCGCTGCCCGAGGTCGGACGGCTCAACCCGCACAGCATGCGCATGGCGGTGGTCTTCCCGGCGCCGTTGGCCCCGAGGAATCCGAAGATCTCCCCGCGAGAGACCTCGAACGAGATCCGGTCGACGGCCGTAAAGTCGCCGAAGCGTTTGGTCAGTTCGCGGACCGATATGACGGTGTCGTTCATCGTTTCATCCATTGGATAAATACATCTTCGATCGTAGCTGCCGTGGGCTCGATGTGCAGCCCGGGCATCGGATCCAGCTGCTCGGTAAAGCGCTGCACGTTGAAATCCGCTCCGGCCACCAGATGGTGCGTCTCGCCGAAGGGATAGCACGCCTCGACTCCCTGGATGCGGCGGGCGGCGCCGAGCAGCGCGAACATCGCGTCGGCACGGATGGCATAGAGACGACCCTCGAAGCGGCGGACCAGCGCCTCGGGCGTGTCGATACCGAGCAGACGTCCCTCGTTGCAGAGGGCGATCCGGTCGCAGCGCGCGGCTTCGTCCATGTAGGGTGTCGAGACGAGGATGGTCATCCCCCGCTGCTTGAGACCGTCGAGCATCTCCCAGAATTCGCTGCGCGAGACGGCATCGACGCCCGTCGTGGGTTCGTCGAGAAAGAGGATTTCCGGCCGGTGGATCAGGGCGCACGACAGGGCCAGTTTCTGCTTCATGCCGCCCGAGAGTTTCGCGGCACGACGTCGGCGGAAGGGCTCGATCTGCCGGTAGACGGGTGCGATGAGGTCGTACGACGTTTCAATCTCGACGCCGAACAGCGCAGCGAAGAAGCGGAGATTCTCCTCGACCGTCAGATCGCCGTAGAGCGAGAACCGGCCCGGCATATAGCCCACGCGCGAGCGGATCGCGTGATAATCCCGCACGATGTCGCAGCCGCCGACCCGGGCCCAGCCGCCGTCGGGGGTGAGCAGCGTCGTAAGCAGACGGAAGAGCGTGGTCTTTCCGGCCCCGTCGGGCCCGATCAGCCCGAACAGTTCGCCCCGGTGGACGGAGAAGGTCACTGCATCGAGCGCTTGTACCGTGCCGAACCGCTTCGACAACCCTTCGACCTCAATGGCTTCCATCGTGCAGTCGTACTTCGCCCGCAAGACCGATCTTCAACCGCCCGTCGTTCTGCACGGCGATCTTCGCGGCATAGACCAGATTGGCCCGCGAATCCCGCGTCTGAATCGTCTTGGGAGTAAATTCACTTTCGGGCGAGATCCAGGTGATGCGCCCCTCGTAGTCGTAGCGCTGATCGCCGCCGAAGTCGGCCGTCACCGTTACCGCGTCTCCGACACGGATTGCGGCGAGCTGCTCCGAGGTGAAGTAGGCCCGCAGGTAGAGATGTTCCAGATCGGCCACCTTCAGCAGGGGTTTGCCTACGGCGGCCAGCTCGCCCGTTTCGGCATACTTCGTCAGCACGACCCCCGCGATGGGCGACGCGATGCGGCATCGGGTGATCCGGTCATCCAGCGCGGCGATCTGCGCCTCGACGACTGCGGCGTTGCCGTCGATCGTGACGGTGCTCTTGTCCAGCGACGAGAGGGCTGCCGACAGCTGGCTTTGCAGAATCCGGATCTGCGCCTCGATATCGTCGCGCTGTTTGGTGGTGGCGGCCCCGTCCCGCAGCAGGTTCTGTACCCGCGTGAGTTCCCGTTCCTGTTTGGCTATCTGTTCGCGCAGGGCGGCGGCCTGCGCCCGGATGTCGGGCCGACTGGCGAGCAGTGCCGCCTGCTGTGCTTCGAGTTGCCGCCGTTGCAGATCGAGCTGCAGGGTGTCGATCTGGCCGATCCTTACGCCGGGTTCGACGGACGTTCCCTCTTCGGCGCCGAACCACAGGATGCGTCCCGCGGCCTCGGCCGAAACGACAACCTCGGTTGCCTCGAAGCTCCCCTGCGCATCGAACTCCGCCTCCGTGCCACACGACATGGCAAGTGCCGCTGCGGCTATACAGACAATTCGTTTCATGGGTTTATTGATTTAACGTGTGTTTCAGTTGGTAGAGCGTCTGGAGAAGTTCTATTTCATGGGTGCTGCGGTTGAGTGCAGCTGTGGTTTCGTCGGTGATCTTGCGCAGCAGGTCGGTGGTGTCGATCACGCCGTTCTCCAGCTGTGATTCGGCCGCTACGCGCACCGCGCGGCGCAGCTCGACGATCCGGGTGTCAGAGGCCACGGCCTTGCGCAGACGGGCGATTTCTCCCTCCTCGCGGGTCGTCTGCAGACGGGTGTTGAAATGGAAGATGTCACGTTGAATGTCAATTTGCTGCCGGGCCGTGCGGAGTTTTCCGAGATCGTTGCGGCGGGTGTAGAGGGCCCCGATATTCCACGACATGCGTACTCCCACCAGGGCGTTGAGGGTTCCGTCCGACGACCTCATGCTTTGGAACATGTCCAGCCCCGGATATCCGTAGTAGCCCTGTGCGAAGGCGCTGAAACGCGGCATGAGTGCGCTGTTGAGCGCTTTGCGTCGTACGTCGATTCGTTGGGCCTGGGCCTCGAACAGCGCCAGTTCGGGGCGCAGCGGCACGTCACCGAGAGCAGGTTCGGCCGGTCGCTCCAACCCCTCCGCCGCAAGCGGCTGCCCGATAAAAATTTCCAGCATCCGACCGTAGCTGGCACGGGATGCCTCAATCTGCTCCAGTGTCTGGCGGACGGTCAGTAGCTCTGCCTCGATGGCGTCGGCATCCGACTTGGTGGCTGTGCCGTTTGCAACGCAGCTCCGCATGCGCGCGAGATTGCTCTCCAGCAGGCTGATCTGCACCGTGGTCTGCGTCAGTCGTTCGTCCAGCAGGAGAATCCCGAAGTAGAGGTCGTCAACTCGTGATAGCAGGGCGTAGAGATCCACCTCCGTGCGTTGGCGCTCCTCTGCGGCCTCGGCCTGCGCCAGCTCTTTCGTAGCCCGGGAGTGGCCGCCGTCCCAGATTGTCTGCGAGACGTCGATCGCCGCACGGTACTGCTCGCGACGGATCCCCTCCATCTGCAGGCCCCGCGAAGCGAGTATCTCGCCGAGAGCTCCCGGGAAAGTCGGGGTGTCGCTCTGCCACGATGCCTGCCCCGAGAGCGTGACTTGCGGAATCCACGCCCTGGCAGCGTTCGACAGGTTGTATTGCTCGGTCAGTGTGATCAGGTCGTATTGCCGGATTTCGGGATAGTGCTCCCGCGCCAGACGGCGGCACTCGTCGAGCGTCTGTCCGTGGAGCGTTGTCATCGAGGCTGCGGCCAGCAGCATCAGGGCGATTCTCTTCATGGTCTCGGTGTTTGAATTCTACGCAAGATGGTTTCGATGGCTTCGGCCTTGCGTGCGGCCAGAAATCTTTCGCGGTTGCCGGCCAGATCTCCCAGCAGCAGCTCTGCAAACGGAAGGGCCAGAAACGGAAAGACATTGAGCGACACGATGCTGATGAAGAGCTGGCGCATGTCAACCTCCTCCATCTCACCGGCTGTGGCCGCCCGGTCCGCCTCGGTCTGCAACTGCGCAAAGAGTTCAGAGATCCGCTCCTTCAAAGAGTCGTCAAGCAGGTGGTAGCGTTCGGGGCGCAGCACTACTTCGTTCAGAAAAAAGCGCGGCAGCAGCGGGTGGGCCGCAACCTGATCGAAATGCGATGCAACGCCGGATTGAATCCGCTCGACGATTGGTTTCTGAGGATCGCCCATGGCCGCAAGCACCGTCTGAGCGACAAGTGCCGTGATTTTGGCGACAATCCGCTCGAAGAGCTGCTCCTTGGTGCGGAAGTAGTAGTGCAGCATGGCATGCGTGACGCCTGCCCGTTCGGCGATGGCCGTCGTGCGCACTCCGTCAAATCCTTTCAGGAGAAACTCCTCTTCGGCCGCCTCAAGAATCAACTGCTCCGTGGTCGGTTTTTCCCTTTTGTCCATTCTGTTTTTTGCGTGTTAACAATATGGTTTAACAAAATTGTTAATGCAAAACTACAATAAAAAAATCAATCTGTCAATAGATGCTGCAAAAATTTTTGTAGCCCAATGATGCTCTATGGTTATTCTCGCATAGCCGTATCTTTACGACAAGGCCGACTGGGTACTACTTGAGGATAATAGAATCAATATATCGCGCTTTGGAGTGCAGTTTGTCCACCCTCTCGACGCCAACCGACGCCAACCACTGCCACATCGCTTTGCGGGCGAAACTTTTGAGGGGCGGCGCGCGTTATCCGAGTGCAAGCTTGCAGGAATAAAGATTCATAAACCGGGAAAAAGATGAAACGCCGTGCCTTTCGGATCCGGGACCGCTGAATATTCGGCGTCCCCATCCACACAGAGTGCAACCCATAAAGACGGGTTGCCGCATAGTCAAAACAAACAGAAAGAAGACCATGGAAAAGATCGTATGTATCGGGGAGCGGAGTTGGCAGCGGCTCCTCGAACGGGTGGAACACCTCTCCGCCCTTGCCCAACGTCTGGAACGCCGTTTGACGCCACCGCAGGACGACGGGTGATTGGACAGCGAAGAGGTGTGCCGGGCACTGAACATCACCAAACGCACGCTGCAGAGCTACCGGGACCGGGGAGCGATCCCCTGTTCGCGGTTGGGCGGTAAATTCTACTACCGACGCCGGGACCTGGCCGCCTGGCTCTCCCGTAAAACCATTCAAACGCGATAGCCATGCCGCTGGATTATCTCAACGAAGCGAGCGACGAGCTGCAGCGCTTGTTTGCCCGGCTGGACGACGCAGAACGCACGCTGCGGAAGGCCTCCGAGGAGCGCCGCCCAATGATCGGCGAAGAGCGCTACCTGACCGGTGAGGAGGTTTGCACACGCCTGCACCTCTCACCGCGCACCTTGCAGACGCTGCGGGCCCGGCGGCAGATTCCCTTCACGGTACTTGGCAACCGTCTGCTGCTCTATCCCGAATCGGGGATCCGAGCGGTCCTTGACCGCAACCTTCGGCCGGCTGCCGGCGAGTTTCCGCGTTGATGGAGGCCGGACCGAAACTGCCGAGTCGGACTCATCCCGTATCGAATCAACAAACGAAAATCGTTTCACCCTTTTATGCTGCGGCAAGGCGGACCTTGTCGCAGCATTTTTTTGAGATGCGGGCCGCTTATGCCTCGGACTGATTCCGGTACTCGTTCGGCGTCATACCCGTGGCTCGCTTGAAGACCCGCGTGAAGTGCTGCGGATATTGGAATCCCAGCCCGTAGGCGACTTCACTGATGCTGTGTGACGGCATCAGAAGCCGTTCCCGGGCCAGACTGATAATCTTGTGCTGGATGTATTCCCAGGCTGTTTTGCCGGTTTCACGCTTGATGAGGTCGCTGAAGTAGTTGGACGACAGGCACAGCTCGCCGGCACAGTATTTCACCGTCGGCAGCCCCTTGCGCAGGGCATTGTCCGCCGTGAAATAGGCATTGAGCAGTGTCTCGAAACGGGTCAGAATATCGCGGTTGGCCTGCTGCCGGGTGATGAACTGCCGCTCGTAGAAGCGCAGGCAATAGTCCAGCAGCAGTTCGATCTGGGTGACTAGCAGCCGCCGGCTCATGCGGTCGACATCGTGGCCGAGCTCCTCGCGGATAGCCATCAGGCAGTTGATGAAGGTCGTGCGCTCGCGCTCGGAGAGGTGCAGCGCCTCGTTGACCTCGTAGGAGAAGAAGGTGTACTCGCCGATATGGCGTCCGAGGTGGGTGCCGCGGATCAGGTCGGGGTGGAAGCAGAGCGCATAGCCTTGGGGTTGGAACTCCTCGCCTGTATCCTCGATGCCGATGACCTGCCCGGGGGCGAGGCAGACGACCGATCCCTTCTGATAATCGTAGCGCTGGCGGCCGTAGATCAGGTCGCAATTTTTCTCATCCTTGAGGAATACCACGTAGAAGCTGAACGTATGCCGCATGTGGCGCATGGGACGGGCCTTCGCAAGGTCGATCACGCTCACCAGCGGATGCAGCGTCTCCACGCCGAGCCGGTCGTTGTATTCGGCGATGGTCTCGATATTCAACAGTGTCTTCTCCATAGGGGTGGATTTGCGAGTTTTGTCTCACAAAGTTAGCAAATCCGCCCGAGTTTTCACCCTCGCTACGACGGGATCGGTGGATATGTGAAGCCTTCCCGTGTTTTGTATAACCCCGGGATGCCGCGCACGGCGTAATTTTGCCGTTGAGATCCAACCAACCGTTATTTACCGCCATGAAACAGACGAAGAAACAGATTTTGATCGCGGCTCTCCTGCTCGCGGCTGTCGGGGGTGTCGGAGCCCGGACGCAGCACGATAACCTTCCCGGTGTGCCGCAGACAGAGGCCTGGACCGTGACGCCCGTCGATACGACGAGAGGAGTTCAGGTCCGCAAGGTGTCGTTCCTGCGCAGCAACCAGATCGTGCTGGTCGGCAACTTCTTTCTGCCCGCAGGGTTTGACCCCCAAAAGCGCTATCCGGCCATTCTGAGCATTCACCCCGCCGGCAGTGTCAAGGAGCAGTCGGCCGGACTGTATGCCTTCCGGCTGGCCGAAATCGGTTTTGTGACACTGGCCTTCGATGCCGCCTATACCGGGGAGAGTGGTGGTACGCCACACTATTCCGAGGCCCCGTACGAGCGGGTCGAGGATATTCGCTATGCCGTCGATTATCTGGTGACGCTGCCTTTCGTGGATGAGCACCGTATCGGAGCCCTCGGCCTGTGTGCCGGCGGCGGATATGTCATCGCCACGGCGCCGACCGAACGCCGCATCCGGGCCGTAGCCGGAGTGAGTGCTGCGGATATCGGAGCCGCCAATCGCGAGGGGTGGCTGCGCGGACGTACGGTCGAGGAGCAGATTGCTCTGCTGGAGGCGGTCTCCGAACAGCGGACCCTCGAAGCGCGTGGCGCAGAGTTGATGAAGGTCTACATGTGCCCTGAGCCGACGGCAGAGACCGCCCCTTCGTTCCGCGAGGGGTATGACTACTACCGCACGGCACGTGCCTGGCATCCGCGGGCCGACAATCGCTATCTGCGTCGCAGTCAGGCGACGAAGATGGCCTTCTCGGCCATCGAAAACAGCTACCTGCTGACACAGCCCGTGCTGCTGATTGTCGGCGACCGGGCCGATTCCGAGTGGCAGACCGAGCGCCTCTACCAGGCGCTGCCCGGGCCGGATAAGGAGATCTATACAATCCCGGGCTATTCGCATATTGACCTTTATGATCGTCCCGGTGCCGTTGACCCGGCCATCGAGAAGCTGACGGCCTTTTTCAAACGCACCTTGCCATGAGGTCCTCCATGGCGCGAACCGGAGCGACGCTAGTCGCTCTACTGCTGGCCGTATCGCTGCCGGCATATACACACGCACAGAACACACTGGTAAAAGAGAGAGACATGAATACGAAAAAGATTTTGGTGGCCTTCTTCTCGCGCACCGGGGAGAATTACGCCGTGGGCCACATCGAGCAGGGGAATACGCATATCGTGGCGGAGATGATCGCCTCCGCGACCGGTGGAACCCTCTTCCGCATCGAGCCGGCAACACCTTATCCCGACGATTATCGGGCCTGTACGGAGGTCGCCCAGCGGGAAAAGCGGTCAAAGGCCCGTCCGGCACTCGTCGGAGATATTGCGGCGGAAGAGTTTGACGTCATTTTCCTCGGGTATCCCAACTGGTGGGGCAATCTGCCGATGTGCATCTACACGTTTCTGGAGCAGCACGACTGGCAGGGCAAGGTCGTCATTCCCTTCTGCACGCACGAAGGGAGCGGTCTTTCCGATACGGAGAACCGGTTGCGGACGGCCTGTCGGGGCGCATCGGTGCTGAACGGACTGGCCGTGCGGGGTTTCGTGGCGCAGAACGAGCGGGAGAAGGCCCGGAAGCTGGTGCTGGAGTGGTTGAAACAGTTGAAATATTGAGGATATGAAACAAGTGATGATATTGACCGGCGCCGGACAGATCGGTATGGCAATTGCCCGCCGCATGGGTGCCGGCATGAAGATCGTCATCGGCGACAAGAGCCCGCAGCACGCCGCATCGATTGCCGAAACGATGAATCGGGCCGGATTCGATGCCGTCCCGGTCGAGATGGATCTCTCCTCGCGGGATTCGATCCTCGCGTTGATCGACACGGCCCGGAGCTGCGGCGAGATCACGATGCTGGTCAACGCGGCGGGGGGCTCCCCGAGTCAGGCCTCCGTCGAAACAATTCTTCGGGTCGACCTCTACGGCACGGCGGTGCTGCTGGAGGAGGTCGGACGGGTCATCAGCCGCGGCGGGGTCGGCGTAACCGTCTCCAGCCAGTCGGGGCACCGCCTGCCGGCTCTCGGCGAAGAGGCTGACCGGCTGCTGGCCACGACCCCGACCGAAGAGCTGCTTGCGCTGGAGATTCTGCAGCCCCGCAACATCCGCGATACGCTGCACGCCTACCAATTGGCCAAGCGCTGCAACGTCAAGCGCGTGATGGCCGAGGCGGTCAAATGGGGCCGGCGGGACGCCCGCATCAACTCCATCTCGCCGGGCATCATCGTCACGCCGCTGGCACTGGACGAGTTCAACGGTCCGCGCGGAGACTTTTACAAGAAGATGTTTGCCCGATGTCCGGCTGGCCGCCCCGGTACGGCCGACGAGGTGGCCAACGTTGCGGAGCTGTTGATGGGGCCCCGGGGTTCGTTCATCACCGGGAGTGACTTCCTGGTCGATGGTGGCGCTACGGCCTCCTATTTTTACGGAGCCTAATTCCGATACGGGTTCCCTTCCATCAAACCGGACCTTCTGCGGAAGGCCCGGTTGTTTTTTGCCTGAAGCGCAGGGCCATTTCCGGTATCAACTGTGTGGACAGAATCTAAAAGAGCCCCTGCGGTGTCCTTTGCTTTGATTGTGCAATCTTCGGCAAGAGAACGCAATCGCGCCCCGTGGTGAAACAAAGCGGCGGCGGGTGCCGTTATCCTCACAACGACGCAAAAATCACCGACCATGACAACGCCATTCATCCCTTTCAAGGCTCCCCAATGAAAAGCTGACCAACCTTCTATCTGCAGCCTGCCGTCCCCGATTGGACGACGGCATGCCCCGATCCGTTCGGGCCAAAAGCTGCACGCTCCCCCTCCTTGCCGCGACATGAACCTCCTGCCGTTTGCCGGTACGGGAGCGCCTCCGCGCTGACGACCTTGCGATCCCGGGATTCCGCACCGTTCGACTTCAGACGTCGAATGTGCTGCTGAATCCCGGGTCCGAAAACCGAAAGGAGCGAGGTTGTGTTCTCGTGGCACAAAAACCCCGCATCGGGTTTTTGGCTGCCATCTCGAACCACCTCGCCCTGCGGGGCTGCCCCGCCCGGTCTGCTCCCGAAGGTCGCATCCCGAACCATCCGCCGCTCGCCCGGCTCGCCGCAGATTCGGGGCACGGGACGTCGCTCCAGCCCGACGAAACACGCTGCGCGAAACAACCCCAGTTTGTTTGTTCCACTGCCAACGTCCTCGAGCCATGGAGGTAGTGAAACCCAAGGGAGGTCGCCCGCGGAAGAGCGCGGCGACCTTGCGTTCACGCACAGTACGTTTCCGCGTGAGCGAGGCGGAGTACCTCCGGGTGCAACGTAAGGCAGCGGCCTGCAATCTGACCCTCTCGGAGTATGCCCGCCAGGCGGTCGTCTTGGGGCGGATCCTGCGCCGAATCGGCCCCGAAGAACTGCGCCTGGTCTCCGAATTGACGCGCGAACGGAATAACCTGAACCAACTGGCCTTCCTCCAGCACGCCTTCGGTGTCGCCTTCCACGAGGAGGAGCTGCGGCGGATCCTCCGCTTCTACGACGAGGTGATTGGAAGGCTGAAACAAAAACTCTAAGACGATGATCGGCAAAATCGTTACCGGTAAATCCTTCGGCGGCGCAGTGCGCTACCTGCTCGGCAAAGAGCCGGGAAAGGCTTACATTCTGACGAGTGACGGCGTGGAACTCACCTCCCGGCAGGCGCTGATCGGCAGCTTCGAGTTCCAACGCCGGGCCCGCCCCGATGTCGAACGGGTTGTCGGACATATCTCCCTCTCGTTCCACCCCGACGATAATCCGCGGATGTCGAATCAGCTGATGCTCGACCTGGCACGGGAGTATATGCAACGCATGGAAATTACCGGCACGCAGTACCTTGTCGTGCGCCACACCGATACGAAGCATCCCCACCTGCATATCCTCTATAACCGGGTTCGCTACGATACGACGCTGGTTCCGGACCGCAACGAGCGCCTGCGCAATATGCGCATTTGCAGGGAACTCAAGCAGGAGTACGGGCTGACCTTCTCGCACGGCAAGGAGCAGGTCTCCACGGAACGGCTGCATGGTCCGGAACAACTGCGCCACCGCATTTACAACCACCTGCGGGAGCTGCTGTCTGACTGCACCTCCTGGACGGCATTAGCCGAAGAACTAATAAAACGACAGGTCGTCACAACCTTTGTTTATCGGGGTGGCAATCCAACGAAGGAGATCCAGGGCGTAACCTTCACCCTGGAGGGACATACGTTCAAGGCTTCGCAGGTGGATCGGAAATTCAGCTACGGCCGCCTGACGCAACGGATCGAACAGAATCGCCTCCGACAAGCGATGATCGAGCGGGTCCGTAACTACACGGATGAACAAAGGCCGCAGGTCGCAGCTATCCTGCAAAAGTTGGAGACGGAAAAGCTCCGGCAACAACAGCCAGAACCGCCGTGTCCTAAACTGTCGATTGCAGGCAAGCCCTTGACCAAGGAGCAGATCGAGATGCTCCGCGAGGGAGAGCCGATCTTCGTGCGGGGAACGCAATCGGAGGGTTATGTGGTGATGGACGACCGGCTGCAGATGGCGTGGGTCTATCGGAGCGATCCGCGGGACTGGGTGGAGTACGGGAAATACACGATGCGACGTATGGACCGGGACCGGATCGAGGCGGGCTATGTCGTGCGGGCGCTGGTGAAATGGTGGGGAGGCACGACGGCACGGCCCTATCTGTGGAAGGAGAAGGCATCGGATACGACCTATAGGGAGAGTTGGGATGATCCCCGCGAACCACGCCCAGCCCAAACCGAACGACAGCAGGTCCGGCCACGCCGCTTTATCACCCCGAAGAAGAAATCGCAAGGGCCAAGTCGGTAACGAAATTTGTCAGATGACCGTGTGCGCCAACTGGAATTAAAAGCCTATCTTTATAAGGTAATAACCCGAAGAACGTATGAAAGAGAAATCCGAGAATTACCGCTGCTTTCCTACTGCCAAGAATGCTTGCCAGAAGATTGGACCGTCAAGCCCTCAATATAAATTACGAAAACTCACAGATGAGGATATTCCCGTCTTGCAAACCTTGTTTCGGGAGACAGTCCTTCATGTCAATGTGCGGGACTACATCCGCGAAGAGGTGGAGGACTGGGCTTCGTGCGGGGACAGTGCAGAGCATATGAAAGATCTATTGGCCCGCAACGACTACATCGCGGCGCTGAACGAACGGGATGAGATCATCGGCTTCTCGTCGATGAATGCCGAAGGCTATCTGCATTCGCTGTTTGTGCACAAGGATTATCAGCGGGTTGGCGTCGGGAGTTTGCTGCTCTCGGCCGTGGAAAAGAGAGCGCGGGAATACGGAGTCGCAGAAATCACTTCGGAAGTGAGCCTGACGGCCCGCCTTTTCTTCGAGAAGAGAGGGTACGAGGTGTTAAAGGTCCAGAAACGCCGGGCGAACCGGTTGAAACTGACCAATTTTGTGATGTGCAAGCGTCTCAAAGACTGACACAATTATCCCTTTCCACCCGTCCGCAAAGATCCGACTTGCCGGCATCGGCGGCTGCAAGGCTGTACGGAGCGCCCCATGGGACGGCCTTGCATCCGCCCCCGCCAAGTCCGGGGCTGGTCGCTATCGGGAGGAAGGGGATGGATTGGGAAAGCTGGATAATCTCACAAAAACACCACCTTGTGCCGGCGGATGCAGGCCAAACGGTCGTTTCCTCGTTGGTTGACGGGTAGAATCACGTCGTAACGAAGCGGTTGTGCCCATCCGCCCAGCCGGTTGAGCAATCCGTAGCGGCCTCGTCGGCCGATGATATTGAACTGCGCAAAGTGGTTGGTCAGTACATCGTATCGCGGAGGAATGATGGTGCGGCCCCCGAAATCCAACAGGCCGTATTTCCCGTTGCGGTGGATGCGCAACAGAGAGTCGCCATAGGGTGCCGCACGGTCACAGTTCAAACGAATGAGTTGTCCGCTGCGGATGTGCAGTAGTGCATACCCCTCGCTGTCGCGTACCAATGCCCGGTCCGTATCATCCAGCAGCCAGGCTTCATCCCAGCACGCCTTCGTAAGGTGGCATCCTCCCGAGGTCTGAAATCCCGTCTTGCCATTTTTGTAGTAATATCTGATTCCCATATCCTGTCTTTTCGGCAAAGTAAAGGCCCTGCTGTGCAGAATGGCGGCACAACAGGGCTGAATCTGGAGAAAAGAGGCTACAGCTCGATTGATTCATTGTCCTGCGGACAGCGAATCGTCCGATCGGGGAAGAGCGTGGCGAAGCGTTCCGGAACGGCGGTATGGATCGGAATCAACAGCCCGGGATTGACATGGCGGACGATTGCCTGCAACGATTTTGCATCGGCATGGCCGCTGGTATGGATGTGCGGATTGGCAAAACCCCGCTCCCGGATCCAATCCATGAATTCGGGCTCGTCTTTTTCATACCCCTCCCAGATCGAGGTAACTACGACCGATGGCGTGTGGCTGTACTTCTGCATGTAGTACAGCATGGAAGGGCGGATGAGCCAGGCATATTTGCCCGGATTGCGTCCGATGTCTTTCGTGTCGACCGTCGAAAGTGCCTTCAGACGCTCCACAATCTCCGGATCTCCGGCCTCTTCGAGCCGTTTCAATTGGGCCGGCAAACAGAAATACCGGAAAACATCGTGTCCCTCAAACGGAGAGAGCGGCGATGGAATCGACGACTTGAAACGGTGGACCGCTTCCAGCACATAGGCGACGTAGGTATCCACAATCAGCTTGCGCGAACAGACGAGCGCCGCCTTGTAGATCTGGACGATCCGGTCGATGTTCTGCCCCGAGCACCAGATGTAGTGCAGCTTGTCGGCATCGGTGCGGAACTGCTCCTTGAAACGTTCGCAAATCTCCGCTTCGCTCATACACTCCTTTTCGGTGGCCAGATTGGTTCCCTCGAGCAGCAGGCAGTCGACCTTCCGGGGCAGGTTGTGGTAGAGAAAGCCTTTCACCCCGTGACGGCGGATGTCCCCGCTGTAGAGGATTCGCCGGCCTTCGGCTTCAATCAGAAAGGCACAGGCATCATAGGCCGCATGGTCGACCGTGTAGGGTGTGATGCGGATATCGCCCACGGTTACCGGCTCGAACTTCCGGTCATCAGCCTCCTTGGAGAGGATTCTGATATGGCACAGATAGTCGGCATCGCCACGTCCATGGATCACCTCGGTGACGTGCATCATGGCCGCCGTCCCGGCCGTAGCGTAGATGGCCACATCCCGGTGCGTATCGGGCAGCAGACCGTGGTGGTCGGCATGGTAGTGGCTGATGAAGATGGCATCGGCATCCTGCGCCCATTCGAGGGCCTCGCGGCGGATTTGCTCCTGCTGCTCCTGGGGCCGGGAGTCGAAATCGAGCGGCAGACCCAGATCGAGCAGGATTTTTGCCTGATGGGTCCGGATCTCGACACAGCTGCCACCGATTTCGTGTGTCCCGCGGTGGATAGTTATCTGCATAAATGATTCAAATGTTCATCTCGAACAACTATGTCTTTGACATCCTTATATATGTCAGAGGCATTGTTCTGAATATATTTAACAACTTCATTGTATTTCGAAGGGTAGCATTGACTATTAGCTTTGAACTCACAGATTATCAGCTCTGGTATTACCTGTTTCTGAATGGTTGGAATAGGCCAATCATGAGGTAATAGTCCAAGATCCTGCTTTTGGATAATTAGATCTTTTACGGCATTGATGATATCGATCATGTCAAATAATCTTTTGTACAATCCTATTTGAAATGGACTCATATATATGCCGGATGGATTTGAACTGTGTTTTATCTCCATCAGATGAATATAACCTTCTTTATCCAAAGCCATTAAATCTAGCTCATTTCCCAGGATCTCTTGATTATTATGCGGTTGCCCATAGGATTTGGGATTGCTTGCTTTAAGATTAATTTTGACGGATTGATAACGATCTTGATTGATACCATATATTTGTTTCTTTTCGCTTTGATTCGAATACCCTATGACTATTTCTTTATCAAAAATCAATAATTTAGACGTTGGTGGAGCCAAAATCCCGTATTTTCGCTGCAGCAGATTTTGATAATAACCTTCTTTGTGGTTGTTATAGTAGCGATTAAATTGGTTTTGTGTGGCAATGTGAGATCTAAGATATTCTAAGTTGTCCTTATTGAATCCTTCCACGGAAAATAATTCAGGGCAGATTTTCATATACGGATTGGCTGCATCTATCAGCCATGAATAACCATTTACAGATTTATAGATTCTGGCAATTCTGGAGGTTCCACGATATACAGAGCAGAATTCTATGCTATCGTTTTTTCCTGTCAGAATATCTAAATCATCATGTTCTTTTACATATGGGATTAACCATTTGAATTGGCCGTATTTTAGCTCATTCGCAAAATTATTGGAAATGGTTCGATTATAGTACATATTGCTGATTTTAAGGTTTCATTAGTAAAGTTAATGATAAAATATGAATTGGCATAATTTTTATTTAATAATATCAATCTGTTTGATCGCCTCCTCGAGTGATAATGCATCGCCCTTCGGCAGATCCCGATACAGGCTGGCGATACGCATGATCGGTGAGGCGAGGCGTCCGAAACTGCCTTCGTCGACGTGACGTTGTTGGTAGCCGCAGGCCGTGCATGTGGCCGAATGGCTGCTGCGGCCGCTCAGTGGGGACCCTGAGAAGGAGTAGATCAGCATCTGTCCGCCGCATTTCGGGCATATGCGCATGTAGCGCTCCTCGTATTCGGTCCATGTCCGGACCACCACGCCCAGTGGATAGGGTCCCGAATCCTGCATCGAGACATAGGCCATGCGGATGCGCATCGGAGTGCGGGCTCCGAAGAGTTGCGGATCGGCAAGAATCCGTTCACGCTGGCGCCAGATAAGCGGCACCGATTCGGCAAAGAGATCCTGGAGCCGTTGCTCTTCCCGCTTCTGTCGCTCTCGGCGGATCGGTTCAAACCAGGCCCGGACGAGTGACTCGGGAACAAGCAGTTTTCCTGCTTGCGCATCGATATGCAATCCGTTGTCTACGATTAACGATTCGTCGATCCGGAGTTGCAAGCCCTCGGCATTCCGCAACGTGTAGTTTCGGCCCTGTCGGTCGATGATATCGATCGGGATGACGGTCTCTGCTGTTTTCGGAGTATCGGCCCGCTGGCTGAACGTCCGAAATGAAGTCGTTGTTTTTTGAGCGTATTGTTTTTTCTTGTCAGTCATGGTCATTGCCGTTTAGAATCAAGATGGCTCGTTCAGCATCCGCGCGGGTAATGCCGATGCGGGGATTGGTTTGAATGAAGTGCGGCAGCTGTTCCGGTCGAATATCCGCCTCATCGTCAAGAATTACATAGCTGTATGGCTGCGGAGCGTGCCCTTTCAGCCAACTGCGAATCTCCTCTCCCTTGGCGGCTCCGGCCTTCTCTCCGGCGGACATCGCGAAGTTGGCATACTGCGATTGACCGGTCACGCCGATCAACTTCCCCGGCAGAGTCCGCTCATGCCACATGGCTTCCATTCGCTCTTCGCCCTCCAGTCGCCATGACGAGGAGATGACCACTGCGGCACCGGTTGCATCGATGATCCGCCGCAGGTTGTCCACGGCCTCGGGGTCGAACAGATAACCGTAACGGTCTGAAACCGGAAGCCCGTTCCTGCGCCGTTCGGCAATGTAACGCTCGGTATTCATCACACCGTCGAAATCGAGAAAGATCACTTTTGGGACGTTGTGAGCGTAGAGAGCACCGAGGGCTCCGATGATGCGCCGCATCTCTTCCCGTACATGGCCCGGCGAGAGCACCTCGAAATTGCCGTGGCAGTTTAACATGGCCTGGTAAAACTCCGGCGTCGGTGCCACGTGAAATTCGAAAATGGCATAGTCGTCATGCGTCTCGACCTCCTGCTGCGAAGCGTGGAGGGGCAGCGTACGGAGGTACTTGGCGCCGTCGCCTGCGAGCCGGACACGGATCGTGCAGGGACGGATGTCGTCGTAGACCGCCACGCCGAAGACCCCGGCCAGGTAGCCGGCCGGATCCAGCCCCTCGGGCGGCGTAAAGCGATTTTCGGTCACGCGGATCTTCACCATGCGGTCCAGCGCGTAGAGCTTGATCTTCGCATTGTCGGGCTTGTCGGCGTAGAGGTACCAGCGCCGGTCGCGGAGCTTGACGAAAAGCGGCCGAAGACGGAGGTCGAAGGCCTCGTCCCCCGTGAAGGGCTGATAGGTAACGACCACCTGCCGGTTCTCGCGCATGGCGTCGAGCAGTTCGGGAAGATGCCCCCGGGCCGAGGGAACCTCCTCGACCAGCACGCGGTTATGCAGCGTGTGGGCCTCGCGTAGCGACTGCCCGACGGCAAAACTATCGAGCAACCAGTTTGTGATGTTGTGCGAGTTGAGATCCTCGCTGTTGGCAATGGAGTAACGGTTGGTGCGTTCGTCGCAGACGATCGAGAGGTCAAACAGCTCCTCGACCGCGTCGCGGTGGGTATGGAAGGTCCGCCGGGCCAGCGGACGGCCGTCATAGAGCGCGCTGCGCTGCCAGCGGGCACGAATCTCGGCCAGCGTGATGGGGCCATAGCGATGAATCGTATCGGCCAGCCAAATGTACCTTTTGAAGAGATTGGATGCCATGGTGTTTGTCTTTTTCTGGTACAAAGGTAGCAGAAGTATGTGCCAAAATATTGCACATAGTCGGAATTTTCATACTGGCCGCTGATTTTTTCTCAAAAAAGAGCGCATGTGCCGGATTCTGGCAGATTGGCTATTGAACTTTGCCGGAGAAAAAATACGGAAATAATGGAACATCTTGAGACGAAGAGGGGCACGAGCCCGAAAACGGAGGTTGATCAGCCATTGGTAAACGACCCGGAGGAGCCGGCTAGAACCTTGATCGGCGCCATCGAGCAGATCGTAAATCTGGCCGTAGAGCTGAAACTCGATGCACCTTTTCACGAAAAAGCCCATTCCGCATTGGCGTATGTGGCCGAACGCATGACGCTGGACGAAGAGCAGGCTTTGGCCATTGCCCTCTTCATGGAGAAAAGCACAAAGCCAGGGATTCAACTCAGTGATTTTGCCGAGTTGGTAGGTTGCCGTACGGTGCGGATCATCTCGTTGATGGCCGCAGCCGACCGTCTGGCGCAGCGACATCTTATCCGGAGAATCAAAAGGGAAAATACGGTTTCCTATTCCGTCCCGATGGAGGTCGTGGAGGCCGTCAAGGAGAACCGCGCCTTCGAGCCCGCGCCCATCGATAACCTGACCATCGAGCAGCTCTTCGACCGCATGGAGAAGATCCTCAGTGCGATGAAAGAGGACCGGGATCTGCTGCTCACCGATTTGGATGCGCTGGTTACGGCTAACCCGGAATTGCCGTTCTGCCAGACGCTCCAAACCTATGATTTGTCTGACAACGTGGAACGTCTGCTGTTTTACCTCTTTTGCCATTTCTATGTGAACAAGGGAAAGGCATACCTCCGGATGCGGGACTGGCAGGACTATTTTTCGGGGGATGAGCAGCGTTTTCTCTCCTGGATGATGGAGGCCTCGGATCTCAAACTGTGCGAACGGAAAATCATCGAGCCCTATAATGCAAATGGACTGGAAGATCCGGAGTATTATCATTTGACCCGCACGGCCCGGGAGGCTCTTTTCGTCGGATTGCGTTATGTCGAGCACAAGAGTCGCAAGGGAAGGGATCTCATCGACTGCACAACCTTTGCCGTCAAGGAGCTCTTCTACAACCCGGCGGTACAGCGACAGATCGACCGGCTGAGAGAACTCCTCGCTCCCGAACACTTTATCGATATCCAGCAGCGGCTGGAAGCCTGCGGCATGCGCAAGGGCTTTGCCTGTCTTTTCTATGGAGCGCCTGGGACAGGCAAGACCGAGACGGTCTACCAGCTGGCACGCCGCACGGGGCGTGACTTGATGGTTGTCGATGTTTCACAGATCAAGAGCTGTTGGGTCGGCGAAAGCGAGAAGAACATCAAGGAGGCTTTCGACCGTTACCGCGCCTACGTGCGTCAGTCGAATCCGGCTCCCATTCTGCTCTTCAACGAGGCGGATGCCGTACTGGGAATCCGTCAGGAGGGAGCACAACAGGCCGTGGAGAAGATGGAAAACTCAATCCAGAATATCATCCTGCAGGAAATGGAGCAGCTGGACGGCATCATGATTGCCACAACCAACCTTACACAGAATCTGGACAAGGCTTTCGAGCGGCGTTTCCTCTACAAAGTTGAGTTTGAGAAACCTTCGACGGAGGCGAAGAGTCGGATCTGGCGGTCGATGATCCCGACGCTCGATGAGCAGACAGCCGCCACACTGGCCGAACGGTACGATTTCAGCGGCGGACAGATTGAGAACGTCGCCCGCAAACGGACGGTTGAAGTGATTCTTCGGGGCGAGGAGCCCTCGATCGAGCAACTCGATGAATATTGCCGTTCGGAGATGCTCGGTCAGCCGGAGCGGTCGCGGCGCAGAATCGGATTTTAGGGGCTCGTTCAGCCAGACCTCTCCACTTTGGCGTCAACACATTTTGTTGCGATGTGTCGTCAGTCCCGGTAGATACACAGGCTTAATTTGCGGAAATTGTTGTCGACATTTCCGAAGAGAGATAGCCGGATGTTCGTACCGTTTTCTATGTGCCAGATGATCTTATTCTGGAATCGCTTCGCTGTGGGGGCTTCCGATCCCATCTCTACGCTCTCGGGTTGCCCCATGGTGTCGGTTATGGCAGTTTGCAATGCCTCGAATTTCTCATGGAAGAGAGCCTCGTCGATCCCGTTTTCCGACCATAAGCCCGTTTCCGAAAATTCTTCCCAATCCCAGTAGATCACACGGATCCGGTCGGTACCTTGCTCCGTAAAATAAATGATGTTATTCGAGAGATAGGGACATTCTGTCCGGAGATATTCTTTCGGATGTGGATCAAGCATGTATGCCCGGGGATTGGGATACAGATCGGTGCCGATGCTTCGATTGTAGCTCCGCTCGATACGGCGGGAGGCGAACTGCTGTTCGAGCTCTTCCATCCCCGAGAGCAACAGATCCTCGTCCGCATCGAAGGTATTCCGGATGAGGCGGAGCTGCTTGCGGATGAGAGCGTCGGCCTTTTCCGGGTCTAAACCCAGATTCTTGATGCAGGTGGAATCCCGCATGATCTCGAACTGGGGTTGGCCTTGTTTTTTGTAGAGATCTCCGACCAGAATCTTTTCGAACCGGCCGGACCAAAAGTCATTTCGCAGGACATTGGGATAGAGGTCCAGATCCAGCACATCGTAATTCGTCTCGTCATGCGGCACCGCGATTATAAACGTCAGAGGTTCGGGGATCCCGCTTTTTATGCGCAGGAGTGTCCGAGTCCCCTTCTCTGACTTGATTGTCCCGAACTGTCCGCGAACCTCGTCATCGGGAATCTGCCTCTTCAGAAAGGGGGCCGACGTTGAGATGAGAATCTTGCTCCCGATCTTTTTTTCGTGCACGATGGAGTTGCTGTAGAGTCCGTCCTCGGCAGTCACAACTTTGATGATGAACTCCGTACCGTGTGGAGCGTCGGAATGGATGCGGAATCCTGAGCTTTGACGAGAAAAACTGTAAAGAGGGAACACAGAAAGATGAAGCGTTTCATGGCAGAACCGTTTTTTGCAAGATACGCAAAAAAAATTCCCCGGCAAAGGAAACCCGGAATATTTGTCCGACACGGTTTTGTGGGGTGTATTCGGGAACAGACGGATTGGACTTGTATCCTGTAGCTGCACGACATTCCCGCGCTGAAGATGTTTCATCTTCAAAAACATCCATGTTGCCGCGAACTGCCTCCAGAGATGGATAATGATATCTTTATGTATGGAGCTGTTTTCCAACTAATCTGCATGGCATCAGGGTGGCTTGCTCCAAATATTTAGACTAGAGGATGCCGTCTATATCCGGATATTATATCTCAATTTTTCTCATTCAGCCGTTCACGCAAAAAATCATAGTAAAATCGCACCGATTCCAGCTCTTCAAATTTGCACACTTTGACTGGTCGTTCATCAAGATTATAAATTGTTGCTCCCTCGATACCCAATAAAAACGGAGAATGCGTCGCCATGATAATTTGCGAATTGTTGTAACGGGCCATGTAAAGGATAAGTTGTGACAAATTGTATTGCATTTCCGATGACAAACTGTTTTCCGGTTCATCCAGTATGTAAACACCTTCGTCTTCCATTAATTGTGAAATTTGCAGAAAACTATTCTCGCCATTGGAGAGCCCAGGTTCTTCCTTGCCCAATTTATCCCTGAGGTAACGAGAATGGGATTTATTGCGAGCTTCTACGAAATCAATGTATTCGTGAACATTTGCACCACTTTCAAAGTCCAGATGACGAGGTATCATCAGTCTGCTTTCCGCATCGTATTTTAGTGCCGTATTGCGTTTGATCAACATATTTGCCTTAACCTGGATTTGTTCGCGCTTGATCCTCCCGGCGAGCAATGATTTGAAGATATCGTCGCTTGTTATGACACGGGTTATATGTCCAATATCATATTGAGACGAACGTTCTCCCGTCAAATTGAATTCTTCACCGCACCATCTCATATCCGTTTGGACCGAACATAGCTCTACATATTTATTCATATGAACGCTGGTGTTATAGGGCGAACTGCGGTTGGCCTTGACTCTTTGAGATAAAATATTCAACAGGGTCGACTTGCCGCTGCCATTACTCCATAAAAAATTGTAATATGGTCAAAATCAATTTTACGCAGACATATTGCAGGAAAGATAGTAAACGGATAGAGCGTATCATAATAGTTATTTCCCGGAGACTTACAGTAGAAATTATTCAAATATTTCTCTTCAGATTCCTGCGATGGCAAGGTAAAAGATGCAAGGTAAATCATGTTCGTTTGTCATGATGAGAAACTTAAAACAAGGTTCGTTCGTTTTTTAAGTTTATAAAGAACCATTTGCCGTCTTTGCAGACAGCAATCCGTTCGGGATCGTCGCCTGAATGAATGTCGTCGTATTCGAACGGCACTATCAATCGTCCATTGAGCGAGTAGATTCCATAACGGAAAATGGGCTTTGTCCGACCACGAATAAACTCCCGTTCAGCCGCAACAATCCAGCCGGGACCTTGTCCATAGAAGTGTGGAATTGTGTGCCGTAGCGGAATGACTTCGGTGAGGATTCTGTCGGGGCCGACTTGGACAACCCCACAATCACTGTATGTCGGATTTGTATGATTCGGCACGCCAACAATAATCAGATTGTCATCTCCCGAAATAGGGTTCAATGCCCTGTGGCTTTCTGTCGGAAAAAACGTATTCCCAGATAAATCTTTCAAACCCTCTTTTAAACCGTCTTTCAACGAGTCGTACATACAGGTCATGACATATTTCCCGTTGAATGGAAATATATTATCATAAATTGGAGGAATAATCTCATACCCATTTTTATCGAGCATCCCACACTTTATTACCCCTCCCCGTTCAATACTGTATATGATATATTGTTTTGTAGAATATATCGATGCAACCTTTGTCGGTAATTCGGGTATTCCTTTTGATGCGATTATTTCGCCTTGATAATCAATATAAAACCATTTACCATCTTCTTCTACAAGGGTCGGCTCATCCAAGTCTCCGGGAACTACTTCTTCGTATTTTCGGGAAAATGGGACGGCCCCTTCTCCATCAGGTGTTACAACTCCAAAAAGTCCGCTTCGGGGATTTTGTACGATGAAGGTTCCTCCACACCATCCGACATACCCATATTTCATCGGAAGAATCTGACGGCCCGTATAATCGATAATACCGGAGCGACGACGGGTGAAAATGCGAAAATATCTGCCGGCGCTCCCGTTAATCGGCCAAAGTAGGTGCTTGTCATCATGATTGATCCATCTTTCTGTGGCCAAGTCAAAGTAACGGGGTCGCATATACGAATGTGTTGTAAAAAATTCGACATATCGACTTCCGTCACTAACGTAAAATCCTGGAAATTCTGGATGAATTATAATCTCTCCATTCCGGTCAATCAGACCGAATCTTTGGTTGCGTCCCTGTCCTATGCCAAAAACCGCATAACCCTTGTAACCGCCTTGAAGCGAGGTGACATGTGCAGGATTTACAATCATATTATTTGATGCTATGCGTGTTGAACAAATTTAATCCGATCTGTTCCATCTGTTCGCGTAGCCATTGCGGTTTCAGTACCTCAATCTGCCCGTCGGTGTTGGCGGCATGCGTCAGCAGCTCCTGCTGGAAATCGAGTGTCGGACGCAGGTAGAATTCGAAAACGGAAGAATCGTTCGTAATTTCGATCTCCTGCTGTGAGGCGTGTAGCGGCAACGTGCGAAGATAGTGCCGCTGGATGCCCGATACGCGAACCCGCACCTGTTCTGGTTTGTAACTCTCATCGACAGCAATGCCGAACGAATTGGCAAAATAGGCCTGTGGGTCAAAATCGTCGGGCAGGATGAACAGATGTTCCGACGTACGGAGCTCCCGGATGCGGTCCAACGCATAGATGCGCAGCCGGTCATCGCTCGCGCTGCATGCCACGACATACCACCGCTGGCGGAACACCTTGACGCAGTAGGGCGCCACCTCGAACGTATGGGTCGTTTCGTCCCAAAAACTCTGGTAGGACATTTCCAGCGTCCTGTTATCACGCATCGCCTCGATGATCTGTGTCAGGAAGCGCTGTCCGGAGGGAATCTCCTCGAAAAGAATGCGCCGCTTGAGGTGGTGGCTTTCGTTGATGAGGTGGTTCACGGCAAAGGTGTTCAGCAACCACGTCCGCACGCCGCCCCGCTCCATATCCTCTGCATGCTCGATGTAGTAGAGGTATCCACCACGCCGGTCGCACTCGATGTTGATGTCGAACATCTGCTGGATGGCATTCTTGTGGTTGTGGAAGGTCTTCAGCGGGAGCTCCTCGCCGGTTTCGTTGAGCGACGAACGCTGCCACCGCTCGTTGATCTCTTCGAACGTAATGCGCCCGGCGCGGTAGATGGTATCGACCAGCCAGACATAACGGTTGAAAAGCGTAGCGGCATTGCTTTTCGACGAGGAGCGCGTTTTTCGATTCCGTGTCATATGAAACTCTGTTTTGATTTCAGAGACAAAGATAACAAATACATGTGCTAAATTATGGCTTACATGTTTAATTTTCCTTATGCTCATATAATCAATCTCAACAAGACTTTTCGGGAGAGCTTCTCGATACTTCGTTTAAAAAATGCTATTGCTGAATGCATGATAAAAACATGTGTCGTGATTTTTCCCAAGCAGGGGGTATTTTTGTTCAATGAACAAAACATAACCACAATTGCATTGATGAAAAAAATCGTGCATCTTATCGCTTAAAACTCGAAGCGTAAAAAATAGAATGACAAAATTTGTCTACTTATTAATTAATGAATGAAATACGTATGGTTGGATGTTTAACTTTTATTTTATTGGCTGCAAGTATAATAGCCCTTGTTGCTTTCGATGTGCTCATGTGGGGCCTGACCTGGAAAGCCGGGCTTGCCGGTCTGCTTCCCCTGATTGGATTTCTGATTGCTTACAAGTACAGCGTTGAGATGTGCATTGCCCCGCGTGATTTCTGGACAAACCCCGATTGGGAGATTGCCAAGAAGAAACTGGGATATGCATGGTCGACGGCAGGTACCCTCCTTTTCATCCTCTTAATCGCCTCCGAGGTTGTGTCATAGTCGGAGTGTTATTTCGTTTTTACCGACGGCAATCCCGATTCTGACGCCTTGGCGCATAACCGTTCGTTTTTGAGATTAACCTGTTTTTAATTAAATTTGTGTTTACATAAATCGTTTCTTTATGGGGCTGAAAGAATCGTTGAAAACGGCCATCTTCCCGTTGTATGAGGAATTGGCGAAAATCGAGCAGAAGAAAAGCTACACGACATTTTGCGTGCAGTGGGGTGAAAAATACCAACCCGGAGGCTTGCTGTTCGTTGGGCGCGCCACCTACGGATGGGCCGTAGATGACCGGGATACCGAACGGTTGTTCACGGATGGTTGCGAATCGCAGGTATTTGCCCGTCCCGACCAGATGAAGTGGGTGGAGAGCTACTGGGAAAAATCCGCATTCTGGCGGGTTATCCGGAATGTTACGCAGGGTGTGATTGGCCCGCAGCCGGATTGGTATGAATACGTTGCGTGGGACAATCTTTACAAACTGTCTCCAGATGGCTCGAATCCTTCCAATGCGCTGTGCAGGAAACAGGGGAACCTCTGTTTTGAGATTTTCAAGCAGGAATTGACTGTCCTGCGGCCAAAGGTGGTCATACTGCTTGCCGGGAAAAGTTGGTACTATGATTTTCTGTGCAGTGTGAACAATGATACGGCGCCTGCTGTTCTCGGGGAGAAAAACTGGTCCAGGTACAAGGCCGTTGTTTACAAAATCGGAGATGTCGTATTCATTGGAACAGAACATCCGCAAGGGAAAGCGAAGGCGGAACATGCCGCTGCCTTGACGGAACTGGCGAAGAAATACATGTAGCTACTGATTCCGGAATAGAATAGAATTGGATTGCGACAGGCCCCTTCTTTTTTGCGAAAGAGGGGGTTTTTGTTTAAAAGAATATTTCATGTTGCAGGTTGAGTCATATTTTGGCGCAACATATCCCGAACTTTGTCTCTGAAATCAAATTCGGATGTTATGAAACGAAGATCGGAAGCGAAAGAAATAGTTTGGGATACGGAGACTAAACAGATTCAGGACGGAAAGAGGTCGAAGCAAACCTTAATTGGTGCCATCGAGCAAATTGTCAACCTGGCAGTTGAGCTGAAACTCGGGGATACCTTCCATGAAAAGGCCCACCCTGCCTTGGTGTATGTTGCCGAGCGTATGTCGATTAGCGAAGAGCAGGCTTTGGTTTTCGCTCTCTTTATTGAAAAAAGCACGGACGACCATATCCAAATCAGCAACTTCGCCGAGTTGGTGGGGTGCCGTACAGTGCGTATTATTTCGATGATGGCCGAAGCCGATATATTGGTCGAAAAACGTCTCATCCGACGCATCAAGGATGGAGATTCTATCTGTTATTCCGTGCCGATGGAGGTGGTGAACGCCATCAAGGAGAACCGGGTATATACTCCGGCCCCGATTGAACATTTGACAACGGAACAGCTTTTCGACCGGATGGCCGAGGTTTTTGAGGGAACCGATAAGGAGCGGCTGTTGCAGGAACTTGACCTGTTGGTTGCCGCCAACCCGCAGCTTGCCTTCTGCCGGACGATTCAATCCTACGATTTAAAGGATTACAACGAAGAAAGGTTGCTTTTGTACATCTTCTGCGATTGTTTCATCAACCAGGACGACGACATGATAGGAGAACGTGACTGGAAAGATTATTTTTCCCGTGGCGAGAGGGGTTTCATATCCTGGTGTCTGAAAAATAGGAATCTTCGTTTGCTGCGGAAGAATATCCTCGAAAACTGCAACTCCGGCGGTATGAATGATCCGGAGTATTATCATTTGACGAACAAGGCCAAGGAAGAGTTGTTCGCCGATTTACAGTGGGTAAATCAGCAGACCAAACAGAAAAGCCACCTGCTCGACTGCACAACCTTTGCCGTCAAGGAGCTCTTCTACAATCCGTCAGTACAGCGACAGATCGACCGGCTGGGAGAGTTGCTTTCCCCCGAACACTTCACCGAGATTCAGCAGCGGCTGGAGACGGGTGGTATGCGCAAGGGCTTCGCCTGCCTTTTTTACGGAGCACCTGGAACGGGCAAGACCGAGACGGTCTACCAGCTGGCGCGCCGCACAGGGCGCGACTTGATGGTTGTCGATGTTTCGCAAATCAAAAGTTGCTGGGTCGGTGAGAGCGAAAAGAATATCAAGGTGGCTTTCAATCGCTACCGCTCTTATGTGCGCCAGTCGGAGCCGGCTCCGATTCTGCTCTTCAACGAAGCTGATGCCGTGTTGGGGATTCGTCAGGAGGGGGCACAACGGGCCGTTGAAAAGATGGAAAACTCAATCCAGAATATTATTTTGCAGGAGATGGAGCAACTGGAGGGCATTCTAATCGCCACAACCAACCTCACACAGAATCTGGACAAGGCTTTCGAGCGGCGCTTTCTCTATAAAATTGAGTTCGAGAAACCCTCAACGGAGGCGACGAGTCGGATCTGGCGGTCGATGATTCCGACACTCGACGAACGAACGGCAGCCATGCTGGCTGCACGGTACGATTTCAGCGGCGGGCAGATCGAGAACATCGCCCGCAAACGGACGGTTGATATGATTCTTCGGGGCGAGGAACCCTCGTTCGAGCAACTCGATGAATATTGCCGTTCGGAGATGCTCGGACAGCCAGAGCAGTCGCGGCGCAAAATCGGATTTTGAGTTTGTATTTGGACGGAAGATTTCTTATCTTTGTCGAAAGCATTGGGATGCAAACGAGTGCATGATGACCACATCGCGGGAGTGACCTTTGAGGAAAATGCTTTGCGTAATGCGCTGATTGTGAACGAGGAATATGCTTGGGTCGGAAATCCGTTTTCCGCTCCAGAAGAGGGAAGAAGCCGAAAGGTTCTTCCCTCTTTTCGTATGCCGGTGCATGAGGGGACTCGGCACAAGCGACCTCAAAACGCCCCTTCCAGGGGCCGGGGGTGTCTGCAAAGTTTCGCGGAACCGCTCGCGCGCAGCGCGAGTGCGCGTCCCGTTTTCCGCTCCAAGGCAAAAGGGAGAATCTTTAGGGATTCTCCTTTTTTGTTTTTGCATGCCGGCGCATGGGGGACTCGGCACCTGCGACCTTAAAACGCCCCTTCCATGGGCCGGGGGGGATGTATCCAAAAAGTGGAGGGGGGCTCTGGTACTCCGACTGCGCATCCTCCTGAGCGGAAGGGCGGATGGACAAAGCATTGAATCTTCGTCATCCGCCCCCCCTCATTTCGTTTTCCCTTTCTTGCCCTTTTCCTTGCCCCGTATTTCGGTTCCGTCGTCTCGTTGTGCGAGGCGCAGGGCCGGGGTCGGACCCTGCTTCGATTCTGCAGAGAACAGCTTTTTGTCTGGGGGTGCTTCGGAGTCTCTGCGGTCCTGGGTCCCGGGATTACTCCTCGTCCGAAAATTCGTGAACGAAGATGCCCGTTCCGTCGTAGGAATAGAAGTATTTGCCGATTTCGTCGCAGTAGGTGTTGAAGTCGCTGCCGTTGAGCCGTTCGACGTCGTACTCCTCCGAGAGTTTGATTTCAACCTGTTTGTTCTCCAGCTTTTTGAGCTTGTTGCCGTTGCAGAAGAACTGCTCCAATGCGATGCACGGCGTCAAATCGACCCGTCTCAGGGCGTTTTGGGTGAGATTCATGTACCAGCATTGCGATAGATTCGTGAGCGTGATGTCCTCAAGTTCGTTGTCCTGGAAGCTGAGCTCCTGGATTTTCCCGTTGTGACTCAGGTCCATGGACGTCAGGCGGTTGAAGTCGCAGCGCAGCATCTCGAGATTGGTCAGTGTCGAGACGTCGAGCTTGTCGAAATTGTTCGAGTCGATGCGCAGACTCTTGAGGCTGGTGCAGTTCGCCAGTCCGGTCAGTGCGGAGGAGTTCATGCCGCAGTTTTCGATGCTCAGGTCCTCGAGTCGGGTCAATCCGGTCAGGTCAAGCTCCTTGAATCCCGTATTCCCGATGTTGAGGAAGGTGAGTGTCGATGCGTATTTCGACAGCTCCATTCGGGTCAGGTTTCCGTTCGTATGCACGGCAAGAATCGAGAGGGGTGCTCCGTCGGGCAGAATCAGTTTGTCGTCCGAGAGCGAATTGTAGGAGCAGACCAGCTCTTCGAGAGCCGTGCATCCCGTCAGGTCGAGCGATTCGAGATTGTTGTTGTTGCAGCTCAGGCTGCGCAGTTTGTTCAACCCTGCGACCTTCAGTCCGTCGGGCTTGCAGGCCGAGTTGGCCATGATGTGGGCCTCCTCGAGATTCTTGAGCGGGGTAAGGTCGAACTCGGTGCAGCTGCTGAACATTATCCACAGATACTCGAGTTTGGTGAGCTGGAGAATCTCCTCCATGGAGGAGAGCGAGGTAATTTCGCTGCACTTGAGCCGCTTCAGAGAGGTGAAATACCGGATGCCCTCGATGTTCGAGATACCCGTTTCGGAGTTGATGTCAAACTCGCCATCATAGGCGGCCGCATCGGTGATGGAGTAGAAACCGCTTCCGCCGGCGAGCTTCTCGTTGAGCCACTCTCTGAAGGCTGCATCGGGAATGAACTCTTCGGTGAGCAGGTTGTCCGGCCCGAACTCCGAGAGGTCGACCTGCGCCTCGTCGCTGAAAGCGCCTCGTCCCGCCTCGTTCTCTCCGGCAACCTTGTAGATGCCGTTTTCACTGACCGTGCATTGCGGTTGTTCGGTCGTTTCGAACAGAGCACCGTCCTTGAACCATACGTAGCGCAGCGCATCGTCGAGCGGAGCGATGGAGAGCAGGGCCGTCTGCCGGTCATCCTGCACGGTTACGGTTATCTGCCCGGGCCTGGACGGCTTCATGGCAGGGTCGGATCCGATTCGGAGCAGTTGACGCACAAAAGCATGGAGGTCAACGCAATTGTCGAGAGAAGTCTGTGTACCATAACTGTGATGATTGTAGGGATTTGTTTTTCCAATGCTAATTAAGTCAAAACCCTCCGAAACCCAATCGCCCGGAGGAGTGAACTCCCGTTTTGGAAGGATGAACTCCGATATTTGCGGAGTGAATCCGAATATGAAGACGAAGATTTTGTCCGATTGGGAAATGATTTTTATCTTTACGTTGCAAACGCAGGAATGTTTATGCGGAGACTTGACGGGAAATACCTCCTTGTCGGAACAGGAGTCGGCATACTCTTCGACATCATCCTTCAGCTGTTCTACAACCTGGTGCGTCACAACGAACTGCTGCCCTACGATTCGCCGGGAGCCTGCCTGTCGGACCTGCTGTACAACATGGTCCCGTGCCTGTTGATTCTGTTGTCGAACTACCTCGTGATTTTCACGTTGTGGAGCCGGTTCCGGAGGAAGCCGGCACTATGGCTGAAGATGACGGTCGACGCCGTGCTGTCGTTCCTGCTGCTCTTCATCATCAACAGGCTGTTTCTTGTCGTGGCGCGGATTTTCCAACCCGAGACGACGGTCGATGTGCCCGGGACGATACTCTACAACATCGTTATTTTCATGTGTGTCGAGGTTGCCTATCATGTGGCTGCGGCCTATGAGCTGCGCCACAGGCAGGATGTCGCCCGCCAGGAGCTGCTGGCCTACAAGTACAATCTGCTCAACGCCCAGGTCAATCCCCACTTCCTGTTCAATTCGCTCAACAACCTGCTCTACCTCATCCGCAGCAATCCCGACGGGGCGTGTGAATTCACCCGCAATTTGTCCCGTCTGTACCGCCATGTCCTCGAGGTGCGCGACAAATCGACGGTTCCGCTCTCCGAGGAGCTCGATTTCATGTGGCATTACGTGTCGATTCTCTCGATTCGCTACAACAACGCGCTGAATGTCGATTTCTAGGGGCGGGAGCATGTCGGCGGGCATCGGATTCTGCCGCTCGTGCTGCAGATGCTCATCGAGAACATCGCCAAGCACAACGAAATATCGCTCCGGAAGCCGATGACCGTTTCCGTCAGGGTCGAAGCGGAGCGAATCGTCGTCTCGAATCCGATACACCCCCGAAGTAACGTCGTTTCGAGTTCGTTCGGACTCGGCTACATTACAGGCTCCAGGGCGGTACGATGACCTACGGAGGCGACGGAGCGTGTTTCCGGGTCGAATTCTCATACCTTGACCGATGAATATGATGAATTACATAATCATAGAAGATGAACAGTTCGGAGCCCGGATGCTTGCCGAGGCGATAGGCCGGCTCCGCCCCTCTTACAGGTTGCTGTGCATACTCGGCACGGTGCGTGAGAGCGTGGATTATTTTCGCCGGCATCCCGATGACGACTCTCTGGTTTTTATGGACGTGGAGCTCTCCGACGGCCAGTGTTTCGAAATCTTCAACCAGTGCCGCGTGGGCAATCCCATCATCTTCACCACCTCGCACGACGAATGGGCCATCCGGGCATTCCGCGTAAACAGCATCGATTATCTGCTCAAGCCCATTGAGGACGGGGATTTGCTGCGCGCCGTCGAAAAGCACGAATATCAGGTCGGCGTTGCGGAGGCGAATGTCCGGAGGTATGTCAGTCTGCTCGCGGCGGTCGGGGGCAGGCGGACCAGTCAGAACCGGCTGCTGGTCAGCTGCGGAAACCGTTATGTGGCGGTCGAGGTGGAGGAGATGGCGCTCTTTGATGCGGACGACAAGTATGTTACGCTCCACACATTCTCCGGGCAGGAGTATCTGGTGGATTACAAACTCAAGGAGTTGGTCGAGCTGTTGCCGCCGGAGCTTTTCCACCGGGTTTCCCGGAGCTGCATCGTCAATCGGAACGTCATCCGGGAGGTCCGCAAGTTCGACCAGGGGAGGCTGAAGATAAGGTTCAGGAGCCCCTGTCAGGAGCGTGAGGAGCTTGTCAGCGCCTCGCAGCGCGACTCCTTCCTGGAGTGGTTCGGACGATAGTTCCCGCTCCGCTTCAAAAGCGACAAACCCCTGCCGACCTGTGCGGCAGGGGTTTGTCGTGATGTCGAGCCGGGGGCTTCCGGCCTTGTGCCTGTCGGGACGGGGCCGGACCCCTTCCGCTACTTCCGCTTGCCGGCGGGACGGGCGCTCCGTTTGTCGGCGAGCAGGCGCCATACCCCGGCGCTGAGCGCCGCACCGACCAGCGGCGCCACGATGAAGAGCCACAGCT
>OLPR01000515.1_pt1 | contig 35441 bp, 40 predicted proteins | sample 1672761 | NCBI WGS metagenome assembly OLPR01 (sample SAMEA3136721, study PRJEB25190) | human gut metagenome | biome: human gut; feature: human-associated habitat; material: faeces | place: Austria | collected 2013 | reverse complement strand
GAGAAGCAAATAGTCGGCCGATGTTGTTTTGCCGTCGCCGTCGAAATCGCTTGCAGCCGCGAATTCCTCAGGCAGCGGCGATAGCTTCAGGATCGCACGCTTAGGTAACAGATAATCGGTCTGGGTAATCTTGCCGTCGCCGTTGACGTCGCCCGGAAGCATCTCCAAAGCAGGAACAAAGTCGTAACGTTTCTCATACGCGCAGACGATGTATGGACCGAATATCCCTCCTGATGGTAATTCGGTTCATATACGGTCGGCTCTCCGAAACGGTGTCCGCTTGCAGGAAGCTCCTGATAGGTGCTGTACCCGCATCCTTCACGTCTGCACGCCTGATAGGCGTTCCATCCGGCTTCGGTGCAGGTGGGCGCCTTAGCTATAACGTCATGAAGATCATGGCCCACGGCGTCAATCGTTACGGTCCCTCGGGAAATCTCGCTTTCGCAGACCGTGCAGTACACCACGCTGTCATACGAGCCGTTCTCTGTGCAGGTCGGCTCCACGCGGTTTTCCTCGACCGCTTCGCCGGCCGTATGCCCCGCAGCGCCTGTAAGATTGCCGATGACCGTTTCTTTGCACGCGCGGCAGACATACGTCGTATATCCGCCCTCATGACAGGTGGGTGCGGTCACGACGCCCTCGCCGGCGTCTATGCTGTGCACCGAAAAGTGCGCGTTTTCGGAAGAAAAAGGCACCGGCTTCGTCGTATTGGTGTTCTTATCCCACACTGTACACAAACCCTCATTGTTCTGGAAAAGCGAAACCTGAACGGAAGTGTCGGCAGCACAGACCGCCTTGGCCTGAAAAGTGATCTCCGCCAGCACGCCTGTGGCACAGGATACATTGGGGGTAATTTTCCGAATAGAAAGCGAGATAGGCGTCGCCTTTTGACGTGCTGTAAGCAGTCAGGCTGTCGTCTTCGGTAAGAAGACCCGCAGCCGTATATTCGATAAGCTCCAAAACCGTCTCATCATAATCGATATACAGCATCACGGAGGTAACGCCAGTATTTCGGCCGATTCTGAGCGTAACTTTGATTTCTTCACCGGCGTTATAAATCATCGGCTGCGAGGAAATGGCGGAGGCGGTGCTTTCCGCCTCCACCTCCACTTCCAAGCCTTCGGGTTCTTCTGCGCCGACGCAGAAAACCGTCAATGAAGAAAACGTCAGAACAGCAGCCAAAAAATCGTAAGGATTTTTTTGAAATGCATATGTTATACCTCCGCGTCGGAGTCTGCGCCGGGATCGACCACAATGGTCAGATATTCGTCGTTCCCGACAATTGCCTTTCTGAGCAGATCAAGGTCGATGAAGTCGATATCGCCGTCCTTGTCCAAATCATATTCGGTAATATAAGCCTTTTCGACATCCGGGTTTTTGATGTATTCACTCAGCAGCAGGGAATCCGCAGAGTTGAAGACGCCATCCCCATTGGCATCGCCCAATTTGCGAACGGAAACGGTAATTTCGCTTTCGGAGGAAGAAACATCGATTGTCTCGTCCTGCTCGGGATGCGTCACGGTGATGCCCTGAACCGCATCCAACGCAAACGTATACGCTTTCGCTTCCGCGTCTTTGTTGACCTTGAAGATCAGAGACGCGAACAGGTTGTCTTCCCCTCTGAAGACCTTGAAGCTGTTGACCATATCCTGAGCAATCGCAACCTTGCCGTTCTCGTTGGCGGTCTCATACGGCGTGAACTCGGCCTTGGCAAAAGCGCCGGGCGCGACCTGCACATTGGTCAGCTCAAAAACGCTCTCGTCATATGTCAGAGCGAGATCGATTCCAAAGATGTTTGCAAGAACGTCGCTGCCGTATTCCGCCTTGTCGGCGGCATCGGCAAGAACGTCAAAGTAAATATTGAGCGTCACATAGCCCGAATTCACCGCAGCGTCTGCTCCGTTGACGCCGGTGATTTCGTAATGGAATTTCACAGACTCCTTGAGTTCCGGCAAAAACTGGGCCGTAAGCCAATCGCCGCAGCGCTCACACTTTGTACCCGCTGTATTTGCTTATATGCGATAAAGAAGTAATAGAAGTGTAAAAAATTTTGCCGTTCCTATCCGGCGTTTCGCGATTACGTCGGATAGGGCGGGCGGTCATTCTGGCAAATCAATCTTGCCGACAAAGCTGTAATAAATCTCTATGTCCTGTCTGCGGGTGCCGTCCTCGTCGTAGCTGCACTCGTGGACGACGATTTTCTCAATCATTTCCCGCAAGAGGGTGGGGGTAAGTTCCTCAAAGGCAAGGTGCTTTCGGACGATACCCATAAACTTTTCCGCGTTGACGGTGGCGGCCTGCGACTTGTCCAGTTCCTCCTGCAAAGCGGCGGCGCGGTCTTTCAGTTCCCGCTGTTCCTGCTCATAGTCTGCCGACAGTTCCATGAAACGCTCGTCGCTGATTTTGCCGTTCACATTGTCCTCATACAGCCGCTTGATAATGCGGCTCACTTCGGAAATGCGCTCCTGCGCCTGTTCAAGCTGCTTCGTGGCTGCGGCGGTCTTTCTCTTGCCGCCGATCTCGTTCTGCTGGATAAGCAGCTTCACAAAGCGGCTCTCATGCTTGGCGGCGTATTCGGTCACTTGCCGGAGATTGGAGAGGACACCGGCGGTCAACAGGTCGGTGCGGATAAAGTGCGCCGTACAGTCGCGGGTGCGCTTCTTGTAGCTGCCGCAGATGTAACAGTCCTGCTTGCGGTTCTTGTTCTGATACCGCTGCTGGTACATCACATGGCCGCAGTCGGCGCAGAACAGCATACCGGAGAACAGCCCCACTTCATCATAGCGGTTCGGGCGTTTGCGCTGCTTGCGTAATTCCTGCACGCGCTCCCATGTTTCCCGGTCTATGATAGGTTCATGGTGGTTCTCAAAAATGGCCTGCTTCTCCACGGGGTTTTCTACACTGTGCTTGACCTTGTAAGAGGGCTTCTCCGTCTTGAAGTTTACCAGACAGCCGGTGTACTCCCGGTTTTCGAGGATATGAACGACGGTGTTCGTCGCCCATTTGCACTCATAGCCGGGGTGGTAGCGGCGGGTGCTGCCCGTCCTGCGGTATTCCAGCGTCCCCGGCGTGGGGATTTGCTGCTCCGTAAGCATACGGGCAATCTTGGTCGGGCCGTTCCCGGCAAGGCAAAGCTGGTATATCTGCCGGACTACCGGCGCGGTTTCCTCGTCAACGATATAGTTCTCGTCCTCGTCCATGAGGTAGCCATAGACCGGCTTGCTGGTAACGGGCTTGCCGCTCATGCCTTTTGCTCGTTTTACTGCCTTGATTTTCTTGCTCGTATCTCTCACCAGCCATTCGTTGAACAGATTTCGCAGAGGGGTAAAATCGTTGTCCATGCCGCCGTTTGCGCTGTCCACATTGTCGTTGACAGCGATAAAACGCACGCCCTTTTGGGGGAACAGCATTTCCGTGTAAAATCCCACCTGCAAGTAGTTACGCCCTAACCGGCTCATGTCCTTGACGATGACTGTACCCACTTTCCCGGCTTCAATGTCTGCAAGCATGGCTTGAAAACCGGGCCTTTGAAAGTTCGCGCCGGAATAGCCGTCGTCGGTGTACCAGCGCAGGTTGGTAAAGCCATTCTGTTTTGCAAAGGCTTCGAGTATCCGTTTTTGGTTCGATATGGAATTACTCTCGCCTTGCAATTCGTCCTCATGGGACAATCTCGGATAAAGGGCGGTAATGAGGTTTTGGGTGGCTTGTCTTAACATAAAATCCTCCGTTTCCGACAGCCAGCCCCACTATTCCGTGGTTTCATTGTACCACGGAACAGGGGCGGCTGTACAGCGGTAAAAGTGATAAATCTGCTTCTTTACAGCTTGTCAAATCGCCTTTTTTTGTGTAGCAGCGGCTTCCGCTTCCAGTACCCTCGCCATCTTGTCGGCGGCGGTGCTGGTGGTGTCTTTCTTGAAAAAGCCGGACACGACAAGAACGGTATTCCCCATGCGGATTTCCGTCACGCAGTCGGGGCGGCGGGTGGTACGGTGGTCGTGCTGCTTGATATTCTCCATAGGCAATACTCCTTTCATTCAGCCAGCAGTTTCTTCATGGTTTCCATTTTCCGCTTTGCGGTTTCCTGCCGGAAGTTGACGCCAGTAAAGCGTATCGGGACGCACATGGACAGCAGTCGGTCATAAATCCGGGAATGGGCCGTGTCTGTCGGCTTTTTCAACTCGTCCAGCGGGCGGTTGGTGGTGGCGATCAGCGGCTTGTTGCTGCGGTATCGGGTATCAATCACATGGAATACCTGTTCCAGTCCATAGTCGGTGCCACGCTCCATGCCGAAGTCGTCAATGATAAGCAGCGGATAGCGGCAAAGGCGGGAAATATACTCATTCCGGCCTGTAAAGCCGGGAGAGAGGTCGCCCAGGATAACGGCGAAGTTCGTCATATATACGGGGACTTCTTTCTCCATGAGGGCGTTTGCGATACAGCCCGCAAGGTAGCTTTTCCCGTTGCCGACGTTCCCCCAGAACAGGCAGCCGATGTTTTCGGCCTGCATTTCTTCCCAATGCTCCGCATACCGCCGGGCAATCCCGGTCTGCGGGTTTCTGCCGTTGTCGTTCTCGAATGTCCATTGCTGCATGGCTGAGTCGGCAAAAGCCCTCTGTTTCAGATTTTCCACGGCTTCCACATGGCGGCGGTGTTCCTCGGCGGCCTGCCGCTGCTCACGGGCGGCTCTCTGGCAGTCGCACTCTGCCGGGTGGCGGTCACGGCCAAACAGCTCCTTACCCTCCGGGAAGTAGGCTTCTTTCGGCGTATGGCACTTTCCGCAGTAAAGCAGTCCGTCCTCGCCGATATAGTCCTCCATCTCCGGGGCGGCGGTTGTCATGTTCTCCAAAATATCTTTGATTTCACTTGTCATAAGCTTTCTCCCTCCATACAGGTATAGTCGGGGATGCCCTGTTTTACGGCTCCCTTTTTGTCATTGGCCGCCCATCTGTGCAAGGCGGCGGCATAATTCTGGTAGGCTTTCCCGCTGGCGGCAAGGTAATGGCTCATTTCCTCAATCAGCCGTTCCAGCCTGTCCGGGTATTCTGCCTGTAACTCGTCATATTCGTCCTTTGACAGAAAAATATTCTCATATCGGCCATAAGCTGTGGGCGGCTCCCCACTCGCTCTCATTGTTTGGTTCTCTATTAAGTTGTTTATATTAGTTTTGTTAGGGGTCGGTTTTCCGACCATCATAGGGTCGGTTTTCCGACCGTCATAAGGTCGCTTTTCCGACTGTATGAGGGTCGCTTTTCCGGCCATCAGTTGGTCGGAAAACCGTACCACTGGGACAGGCGGCACTTTCACATAAAGCCGATTGGGTGCGGAGAAGCCCCGCCGTTCCCGTTCTAAAAGCCCGGCTGCGTCCAGTTCTTTCAAGGCTCCCTTGATGGCGGTACAACCCTTGTCCAGCATTTCCGCTATCTCCGCAACGGGGTAGACAATGAATACCCTGCCCTCGCCGTCCTGCCAGCCGTTCTTCTGTGACAGGGTGGAGCGGTCTAATAAAAGCGCATACAGCAGCTTGGCGGTCTGTGAAATCTCCATTTTCAGCAGGAAACGGGGGTATGGAAGATAGGCGGGCAGCGTGGTGTCTGCCCTGATATAATCAGCGATAGTATCACCTCCCTCTGTGTTGTGTCGTTTTTGGGCTTTGTCACGCATTAGGACGGCATTTCCGGGGGGAAAGGATAAATGTATCGCATACCCTTTGACACCCACGAAAAAAGCCTTGATTTATGCGGGTTTGAAAGGCTCTAAAGCGTGACATTTCTGCCTTTGTTTCCGCTTTCTCTCGGCGGCTTTGCGTTTCTTCATGCACCCGGCGCAGCCGGGGCAGTATTTCCCCCGGTTGGATTTGGGGACAAAGGCCGCCCCGCAGACCGCGCAGCGTTTCCGGCTCCCCCGGTACAAGAGGGCTGCGGCCAGCTCCCCGTCAAGGGGCAGGACAGCTACACGGAACCACCGGCACATGAGGGAAAGGGAAATGCTCTGGACGCATACGCAAGGCTCCCCGTCGTCCAACAGCAGGCAGTTCCCCTCGTCGTAGTTACAGCACTCATGCACCAGCCGCCGCGCCCGCCGGTGCTGGCGGTAGTCCATGCGGGGCAGCTTATCGCTCATGGCGTTCACCGCCTTTCAGTGGTCAAGCCCCGGATTTTTCCGTATGGCTTCTTTCCGGCGCGGCTGCTTTGCTCTGGCCGTCTGCTCCTTTGCCGCAGCTATCCGGCGGCGGATTGACCTGTCCCGTTCTTCCAGAAAACGCGCTTTTGTATCAGCGATAAACTTGCTGCACACTGGCTCAGGTATCTGTTCCAGCCGGTTTATGGTGCGTTGGACAATCGCCCTTGTCTGCGCGTCCCGGATAACGGGGACAATCTCTTTCAGCCCCGCAAGGGTTTCCTCTTTGGTGGGGGCGGCGTACTGGTAAACCATTTCCAGTTCGCTCCTTGTAAATTTATCTCTCATGGCTCTGCTCCTTTCTGCGGTGCGGCTCGTCCCGGCGCAAAATCTGGTCGATGTTCCGCTTGACGGTCTGCAACTCCTTGAACCGCTGTTTCTGTTCGTGATAGGTGTTATACAGGCCGTCTTTCTCGGAGATAAGCTGCTCGATCTCGGCCTGCAACGCTTTCCGGGCGGGCAGCTTGGTAATGCCATGCGCCTTGAAATACCGGGCTGCTGCGTCGGCTATGATAAAATCGCTCTCATGGGCCTGCCGGTATGCGGCGCGGGCTTTCTCGGATTTCTGTGCCCGCAGCCCGTCGCGGGCGGCCTTGGTCTGGGCGTAGGCCAACACCTGCCGCTGCAACTTCTTTTTCCCTTGCAGCTTCGTTTCCAGTGCTTTCAGTTCGCCGCTGGTCTGGCGCATTTTCTGATAGGCGGTGTCAACGGCGGCTTCTAACTGCTCCGGGGAAGTAAAGCCGTATTGCTGGTAGACGGACAGCGTTTTGGCGGCCTGCTTCAGATTGTGTATCTTCGCCCAGCGTTCATAGCCCCGGCCTTTGCCCTCGGCCATTTTCTGCTCAATGTCCACAAGCCGCTGCACTCCGTCCTGTTTGGGGGCGGTTTGAGGGGCTTTTGCGGGCTGTATGCCGCGTTTCTCCTGCCAGGGGTATTCAGGTATGGCTGCGGCCTTTTCTATGGCTCTGGCGGCATTCTGCTCCAAAACGGCAAGGACGGCGGTGCGGTCAAAATCGTCGCCCAGCTTCCGGGCGGTGATGGGCTTTGTCCTGTCCGGCGTGAGATAGGACAGCCGCCCCCGGCTCTCCTTGACGGTCACACCCTCCCGCAGCAGCAGAGAGGAAAACTCGTCAAAGCTGGCGGCGGTGGCAACAGCCAGCCGCAGGGCAGCCCCGCAGCAGAGGCCCACCAGCAGGTCAACCGGGTGAAAGCTGGGGAGCGCCGACTGAAAGGCGGCGGCAAATCCATCCATCAGGCCCAGCAGCTTGGCCGAAGCGTCCGCGCCCGGAGCCAGCCGCCATGCCTCGCCCAGCTTGGTGGCATAGAGGCCGATCAGCAGATAGGGCAGGTTGGGGAGCAGAAGTTTTTTCAAATCGAGCTGTCTCATCGTTCCTGTTCCCTCCGTTTCTCACGGTTCGGGACCGGGGCTTTCACCAGCTCCTTGAACTTCTTGAGCTTACCCAGCACTGACTCCCGGCGCTGCTCCTTTTTCAGCCGGTTCTTGGAATACTTCTGGAAGGCGGCGTTCATACTCGCCTCACTGGGAGCCTTGAAGAAAATCTGATACTGGCCCTTTGCCGTTTTATAGACCGCATACTGGACCTTGTACTCGCGGGCAATCCGGTCAAAACTCCGAAGCCCCTTGTCTTGCAGGTCGATCTCCTTCATATCGCCGTACTGCTTTTTCAGGTCCTCCATGCTGACCCTGCCGTATGGCTTCACACCGTCCGGGCTGTCCCGGCTCTTTTGCAGCTTCTTGTTCTTGCGGTGGGCCAGGTACTTGGAAAGCGCCGCTTTCAGGACCCGCCCGGTGAACTTGGTGGCATTGACCGTCAGCGTCAATGTCCTGTTTTCCACTTCTTCCTGCATCAAAATCACTCCCTTCTGTCAGGATGAAAGCGGCGGCCCCGTCTAAGGCGGAACCACCAAACGGCGGAGCAGGTATTTCCCCCGCATGGTTCAGGCTCCCTTTTTGCCGCCATCCTCGCGGCCCTGGCCTTTAACCGTCAAAATACCGTCCAGAGTGGTGGCGGTGATCCGCAGCCGCTCGGCCACGGCAATGTCATTCTTCATGGCCTCATCCACCGTACCGCCACAGACCACCAGCACAGAAGCGCGGCGGAGATAGTCGCGTGCCATGTCGATCCCGTCCTTATGCTCCTGGGGGATGCTGTCCTTCAAAAACAGCGGCAGGAACAGAAGCGGGCAGATCGGCGAAAATCCGGCCTCGTAGACCAGGCGGCAGTATTTGGCGGCGTTTTCGGTGTTCTCAAACTCGTTGTCGCCCCAATGGGCGGTGATATACGCAAGCGGGCGTTTCATGCGAAACTCCTTTCTCCCCATGTCCGGGGTGCAGAAAAGGCGGCCCTTATGAGCCGCCTCCGTAAAGGTCGTGATTGACCAGCATCGTGTAGTGGTTGTCCAGAGAGGACGGTGCATTGAACAGCGCCGCCATCAGATATGCCTTGGTGTTCCAGACGCGGGTGGTGTTTTCGTGGATACCGTCCAGCACTTTTTCGATATGGGAACAGGTGATCTTCGCAAACCGCTGCTGAACAAAAGCGGTGGGGTATTCCGCATCCCGCCCAATCTTGATGGTGGGGCTTTTGGTCAGCGCCACTTCCAGCATGATTTCCACGAACTCGTCTATCTGTTCTCGGTTCAGGGAATTACAGATATGCTCGTACTCAATCTGATCCCTGATTTCTTCTCGTTTCTCCATCACTTCCGTCTGTCCGTCCGTCTCTGCCGCCGCAGGTGCAGAAGGAAAGAATGAATGAGTATTTGATCCATGAGTATTTGATTTTTGGATATTTGATTTCTTAGTATTTAATTGCGGCGGGTTTTCCGTATCTGGTACAGCCATATCTGGTGTTTCCATATCTGGATTTACCATATCCGGGTTTTCCGTACCTGGTGAAGCCGTATCTGGCGGGGCCGGTTCCGGCTGGGGCTTGACCGGCTTCTCAAAGATGGTGTACTCGGTATCGGTGATCCGGCCATTCTTGCCCCGGAGCTGCCTGCGGGTCAGATACCCCGCGCTTTCCAGCTCCCGGAGGGTCTTGCCAATCGTCTCCACGCTTTCCTTGCAGATGGAGGCCAGGCCCCGCGTGGTGTAATTCCACTCATCCGGCAGGGAGAGCATCATAGAAAGAAGCCCCTTGGCTTTCAGGGTCAGGCCGGTATCTTTCAGGTGGTAGTTGCTCATCACGGTGTAGTCCCGTGTGCGCTCTACGCGAAAAACTGCCATATTCATCACTCCCATTCTGAAAGGGCGGCCCGGCCCTGGGGCCAGCCGCCTTACTGGTTACGGTTCATAGACCGGCTGGGTATGTTCATACACCGGGCCGCACAGCCCGTTTAAGTCCTTCACAAGCTCGCCCAGGTCCAGGCACAGCTCGCTGTCCATGACCGGCGTATCTTTGATGGTGCGGTACTGCGTGATATAACCGTCATGGTCGTAGTTCACGCTCACGCAGGAGACAACCGCCAGGGACATATCTTCCAGGAGCCACAGCTCCAAGGTGCGGGTAGCCACCACGATCTCCATTGTCACCTGGTCGGTTTCCTCATACAGCAGGCTGGCTTTCTGGCGGAACAGGTCCTCTCCCCGGTAGTTAAAGGACCGTTCCTGCCTTCCCTGGGTGATGTAGGAATACACCGTTGTGGCATTATGGCGGACCACCTGCAACAGACTGTAAATGTCCAGGCTTTCCACCAGCTCGGCAGCTTCGTCCTCGGTGTAGCAGCCTTCCTCCACCGCCTGCTGGAACAGATCGTCAAAGGTTTCTTTCAATGCTTCATAAGCGTCCATACTTAAATCCTCCTATGGGTGCGCCTGCCATCAATGGCGGCGCTTTTTGGGTTTGTCGGGCAGGATATGCCCCTCGATGATTGCAGCGTGACGGCGGATCTGAAGCTGGCCCTGGCGTTCCAGGGACCGCATCCGGGCATATTCGTCCTCGGTCAGAAACAGCCGCTTATACTGGCCCCTGCGCCCTAGGGGACAGTGGGTGGACAGAATAAGAAATTCTGCCATGTGCCGGGTATCGTCCTTGAACCGTTCCACAGCCAGCAGATCGTGGCCTTCCAGCGGAAGATGCAGAGGTTTCATGCCTTGCTCCCCCTTTCGTGAATATCCAGGACCGCACAGCCATACCGGGCGATGAGCAGGGCGTTCACAATCATGCGGAGCGCCGCAGCGTCTACAACCTCGGCATCTGCCAGGTCACGGGTTGTCAGTCCTCCCGCGTTGGTGTAGATGCCCCGCGCAGCGATATAGAGGGTGTAGTCATGGGGCGAAATCTCATGGAGCCTTGCATAATCGAACTCCGCGCCCCGCCTGCACAGGCAGTTTCCAGCGCGGCGGTAAATGTCCTCATCGGAAGTGAACAGGAACATGACCGCAAAGAAGGCAGGCGTGTCCCGGCGCTTGCTGTGGCCCAGGTGGATTTTCACGCCCTCCATGCGCTGCCGGTGACGCTCATCCTTCCAGAGCATACCGGGGAAATCCCGGATCAGCGGTTCCAGGCGGGCCATCAGGCGCTTGTCATGGGGAAACATCTGCCGGACCACCTCTGCATAGTTCACAACGCCCGCCTCAATGCGCTCGGCCATCCAGGGGCAGCCGCAGGCGGTGCAGCCAAATTTCTTGACATACTCGGTACAAAGTTTGCAGTCCACATCTTCCGGTGTGTATTTGAAAGTGTTGATATACATGGATACCTCCTTATGAAAATGAAAAAGCCGGGCAAATGGATTGTCCGGCGGTTTAGGTGTATTCAGTTTTATCGCTCCTGGCTGCGCTGGCGTTTCTTCTGCCATGCCTCAAGCAGCTTGATGATGGTGTTCTCCATTTGCAGGGGCGTATAGGATTTGGGGAAATACTTGCGTATGCGGTCCCCGTCAAAGGTCAGACTGAACTTCTCCGGCTTCTTTTCCTCGGACATGATTGCCAGCATACTGTCCTCATTGAGCCGCCCGGCCTGGCTGAATTTCTTCATCCGCTGGGCCTGGGAGAGTGACGGGGTGGCCTGCTCATAGTCTATCGTGGTGACGAGCATCTGCTGTTCCTCCGGTTTGAGCGCCGCAATTTGATAGGCGGGTGAAAGGGCAATCTTTTTCTCGTCTACCATCTGCATCAGCTCCGGGACCAGGTTCGTCAGGGAAATATAGTTGCGGACCGTATCGCCGCTGACCCCCATCTGCTGGCCGATTTCATCATCACTTCTCAACTTCGCCGAAATTTTCGGCGAAGTCAAATCGTTTCGTGCGCCCTGCCGCTTGATAGCCTCCAGCTTCATCTTGTACGCCTTGGCCCTTTCGCTGGGAAGGATGTTCTCCCGCTGAAGGTTGCTGTCCACCATGATGATGGTGGCCGCATCCCGGTCCAGGTTGCGGATCAGAACCGGCATGGTATCCAGACCGGCCTGCTCACAGGCGTATTTACGCCGGTGTCCGGCCACAATCTCATAGCCGCCTTCCTCGCGGGGCCGCACGATGGCAGGGACAATCACGCCATACTCTTTGACGCTCTGGATTGTCTCCCGCATTTCCTCATCGTCCCGCACCTGAAAAGGGTGGTCCGGGAATGGGTAAAGGTCCGTCAGCGGCAGACGAACCACCACTTCCTCCTGGGGTGGCTGCTGGGCAGGCGGGGCGGTTTTCTTTCGTCCCCTGGCAGGTGACGCGGGCTTATCGCTCAATGCTTCTCACCTCCACTGAGACACAAAAAGGAGGCCCAGCCCGGAACCTCCTTTCGCATCTGATTTTAGGCATAGAAAAACGGACATCAGCAGAAACACTAATGTCCGTCAATCCATCGGCTCACAAGAGCCGCTATATTCAGTTGTCCGGCTTCACACAGGGGAGGCTCCGGCGGAGCCTGGCACACATCACGACAGTTCTCTTTGCCACTTCATTCTCTTGTCGTTCCCTGTGTTTTGCCCTTAATTTTTCCCTCACGAGCGTCCGTGAGGCCATAAAAATGCGGTAATGTTCGATAACAGCCTATAACGCCTTCGCATGGATAAATTGGCGTATTTTCAAGGGTTTCCGGGGCTTTAATAACACCCAACAACACCTCTCGGAAGGTGGTGAAATCTCAAAGGGGTAATATGATTTTACATTTGAAGGCGATTATTCCTCTCAAGCTCCATCTTTCTGGCAAAGAGCAATGAAGGCGGGCGCGATTGGAGGTAATAATCTGGCGTGGCTTGATTCGAAGCTGGGTGTTATCAACGAATACAATATTGTGATCGACTTTTACTATTGAATAGGAGGGGAATTATGAAAAAGGCTCTGAGAACTTTGGGGATAGTATTACTTATTGTAATTGCAATCGCCGTATGGATGTACTTTGATTTGAAAAATGCTACGTTTCCAATATATATTCCGGGAAGAGATACCTTAAAGGAATGGAATGACGGCGAATGCGAAATAGTAGGCGATTCGCATTTGAACGAGCTGAGGTTTCTCAATCAGGGCATTTCTGAAATCGGCAGCATTGTAAAAGCATATAAAAAGGTTGACAATCTAATCTACTTCATTATGACAGAAGGGGAAATCGTTGTTGACCTGGATGCCAAAACATATGAGACCTATGAGCCCGGAGATTCGATAGATGAAAAATACAGAGTTGAATTCGACGAGCCGGATTCCTTCGTATGGTTATCTACAAATGACTAAGCAACTATTTTTCACTACTAATGGTACACTGTAAAGGCAATGACGAAAGAATAGAGTATTTTGCGGTCAGAACTGCGGTTCTGACCGTTTTTAGCTTTATTTAGTATTTTTGCGATCTTTCCAAGTTTGACGATGCAATCGGTAATCCGCTGAACGACGGCGAACGCCAATACGAATGGGAAGCCGGACGCAGGCTGAAGAAGATGATTGTGAAAGGTGATCCTGCGGATGGCATTGAGGATGGATTTGACGAAGGCAGTGCAACGACGCTGAAGCTCGAATTCAGCAATGGTAATCTTTTGGCGAATGGTGTTGCTGATACGGTCATTACTGCAAAAGTCTATCGGAAGAATGTGGATGTAACGGATGAATACACCGCTACCGCATTCAACTGGACGAGAATCTCCGGCGATGAATCCGCAGATGCAAGCTGGAATGCTGCACATTCTGGCATGAAATCTATCACGGTATCTGCGAATGAATTAACTGACGATATTCAGATTCAGTGCACGCTGACCGGAACGTCTTCCAGTTATGGTTCGGTTAATGTGAATGATTCATTCATTGCCAGTCACACTCGCGGTGTAGCAGATTCAAATGATACTTTGTCCATTGAAGATGGAACGTTGTTCGTTACGACTGACGATGATAACTATCGTCTCTCTGGCAACGAACTGAAGGCGCTCTATCCCAGATTGAACGGCACTGTTACCGCGAACGTATGGGTTTACCGCAGCCAGCCGACCAAAACGATTGAATTCAAGTATAATTCCGCAGGCTTGCGCGTACAAAAGAAAGTGACTGCGAATGGAAAGGCAGAAATGACCGACTATACCCTCCACGGCAAACTCGTTACGCACATGACCGTCGGCAGCGATAAGCTCCACTTCTTCTATGACGCGCAGTCCCGTCCCGCGAAGGTAAACTTCAACGGCACGACCTACACTTATCTTCACAATCTTCAGGGAGATATTGTAGGCGTACTTCACCTTGCTGAGAATATTCCCACCGCGATCGTAATTGTAGACCCAAGTCGCATTCTCATGCGGATCGTTCACACGGATCAGATCTCCCGGTGCGTCATAAGCGTATATTGTTAAAGTGGACAAGCCGTAGCTGGGCGTGGCCTTAAACGTGATGTTGTAGACATACACATCCAGAATCTCGCCGACGCTCTTTACGCCGTCGTTGATCAGATTGAAGGTCTGGTCAAAGCCCGCGTTCATGACGTTGCCGACCTGCATGATGAACAACACGATGATGGTCGTGCGAATTGACGGAAGCGTCACATTCCAGATGCGGCGCAGGCGGCCGGCGCCGTCCATGATCGCGGCCTCATGAAGCGTCGGATCAATGCCGGCGATCGCGGCGATGTAGATAATGGAGGAATAGCCCATGTTCTTCCAGTTCGCCGTAATGTACAGAAGCGGGCGGAACAGCTTTGTTGACGACAGAAAGCTGAAGCTCGTGCCGCCGAGCTTTACGATCAGCGAATTCAGCGCGCCCGTGTTCGAAAGAAAGTTCATCAGGATGGATGCGACGATGACCCACGAAAGGAAATGCGGGAACGTCAGAACCGTCTGATACACTCTCTTGAGCTTTCTTCCCGGCATTTCGTTGATCAGCAGCGCCAGCGCAATCGGAATCGGGAACTCGAAAACCAGTCGGCTCAGGCTGATAATGATCGTGTTTTTGATCGCGCGTATCGCGTCCGGAGAGATGAAGATTCTTTGGAAATTGGCCATGCCGATCCATTTGCTGCCCCAAATGCCGAGCTTCGCAGAATACTTCTTAAAGGCAATCTGCAGGCCGAGCATCGGTATATAGCGGAAAAAGATCAGAAAAGCAACCAGCGGAAGCAGCAGGAGATACAAATATCTCGCCTCCCAGATTCTCCGCCTCAGATCCGACATTCTTACATTCATATGCGCTCGCTCCCTTCTCCTGATATTTTAATTATAGCCTTCCATTTTGCACAACTGTTAGCATAAAAATAGCAGAAATTAGCACGTCGTTATGAATATGCTGCTAATTTCCGCCATTATTATTGCATTTCGCTGCTTTGTTTACAGTTTTCGTCCCTCCATATGCTCGATCTCCAGCGGAAAGCAAACCGTGACGATCACTCCGCCCCGCTCTCGCGCCCGATATTGCAGATAGGCCGAACTGCCGCCGATCAGCTCAATGCGCGATCGCACATTCGAAACGCCGTGATAGACCGGCTGAATCGGCAAAATCCCATTCAGGCGCTGTAGCAGCTCCTCCGTTGCCACCGCGCCGCTGTTTCCCAGATCGATGAAAAGATGGCCGTTCAAAATGCGGCCGCGCAGCTCCAGCTGCCATTCCTCAGGCCGGCTGCGAACGAAGCCGTGGGAAAACGCATTCTCCACCAGCGGCTCGAGAATCATTCGCGGGATGCGGCATTGCAGCATGCGCCTGTCCACATCCAGACGGAATTGCACCCTCCGCTCGTAGCAGAGCTCGAAAACGCTGACATACTGCCGAACGCACTCGATCTCCTCCTGAACCGTCGCGATCGGATTGTCCGACATGCAATAGCGATAGATTTCCGCGATATCCCCCGCCATCGCGCGCACGTTTTCCATGTTCCCACACGCCGCCATTCCGCGAATGCTGCTCAGGCTGTTGAACAGAAAATGCGGGTTGATCTGCGATTGCAGGAAGATGATGTGCTCCTTTAGATAGTCCGTTTTGGATTTGATCGCCTGCTGGTTCAGCTCGTCGACGCGAATCAGCATGTCGTTGATTCCGTTGGCCAGAACCTCCATTTCATTTCTGGATTTGCTGGCGTTGTAGACGCGCTGCAGGCGTTTGCCGTTTTGCGCGCCGATCCGCTCCATCTGCAGCGTAATATCCCGCAGCGGGCGCAGAATCCAATAATAGATGAGAATCAGCAAAACCGCCTCGGTCGCGATCACCAGCATGATCGTGATCACGTCCTGATTGAGCACTCTGTCGGTAATTTCAAACACTTCGCTCTTATACAGCGGCACCGTAATTTCCCAATCGCTCGCTTCCAGCTTCTGCCGGTACAGCGAAACCTCGTCGGACTCGGCTTCCCCGCTCAGACTGTTCCAGATGACCGTTTCGCCGCACCGCAGCAGCATGGGAATCTGGACGTTTTCGCTGATATCCTGCATGATTTTCTCAATGTCCAACATGATGGTCAGGGAGCCGCAATAGCCGCTTTCGCTGAAGATCGGGCGGCTGATGGCATACAGCTTCTGATCCATCGCGCTCAAAGCGGTTCCTTCCTCAAAAACGAGCCCTGTTTTGGTCTTGCGAAACGGCACGTTCAGCGCTTCGCGGCTCAAAACCTGATAAAAGCCCTTCAGCGTGTGATAGTCCTTCCCTGCAAAGCCGTAGACGCTTCGCACCATCGTGCCGTCGATGCTGTGCAAATACAGCGCGATGACGCAGCTGTTCGTCTCCGTGTAGGTATCGACAAGGATTTTGATGTATTCATAAACTCGCATGCGCTCCAGCGCGCTCATTTCGCAATAGCTGGAAATTCTGCTCTTGGCGGACAGCTGATTCAGCATCTTCGTGACGTCGGACAGCTTCTGCTCCGCCTGGTGGCACGCGTCGCTGAGCATCTTGCAGGTATATTCCACCTGCTGGCGATAGAAATCCTTGTGGAACTCGAATTCATTGTATACGCCCAAAAATACCGTTAGAAATGCGGCGACAGCCATAAAGCATCCCAGCATCGTCCTCAGCGACAGCCTCTTCAACAGCGTTATCACCGTCCTTTCGCAAATATCCGCATTTTTTGCGCCGCTCTTATTATAGCAAAAAGCCCGTTCCTCCGCAACCGTAGCGCGTGACGAGATATGAGTCAAGAATTTGCACCCCCTCCAAAGGCGGAAAACCGCGAAAACAGCGCTCGATTATTACGTCAATGTTAACACTTACTGTATCGTTATATGAGTGCAGACACCCCCCTCCAGATTTTGCTTGAGTCTTTCAGACTCCGACCGCAAAATCTGCAAGGTAGCTATTTTCTCTCCTAGGTTTTTCGACAGCCTGCCAATCCCCGTTTTCGAATGAAGACGGGGATTGTTTTTTTACGGGGAAACTATGGACGTTTTCGTGAATTATGTGTATAATATAGGGTAATGAAAAGTTTAAGCGAGGAACGGGAATGAAGGACCGGATTCTTAAATTGTATCGCCGCTATCGCGAGGTTGTGAATTATGTTTTCTTTGGCGGGTTGACCACGCTGGTTAATATCGCGGGCTATGCGCTTTTGAGAAAGCTCGGCGTGCCGAGTGATCCGGCGACATGGACGGCGACGGCGGTTTCGATTCTGTTTGCGTATTTCACCAATCGCCGCTGGGTGTTCGAAAGCCGCGCGGCGGGGAAGGCAGCGTGGCGCGAATTCGGCTCGTTCGTCGCGTGCCGGATCTCGACGCTGCTGCTGGATGCGGGCATTATGTATCTGTGCGTGACGCTTCCGCGGCGCGGGGAGGATATGGCGTGGTGTATGCTCGTCAAGAGTGCGACGAACGTGATCGTGATCGTGATCAATTATGTGTTCAGTAAACTTTTGATTTTTAAGCAAAAATCTTGAAATTTTTGGAGCAAAATCGTTTGCCGGTACGTCTAATAAGAAGGCGAGGGTGATTTCATTATGCAATACAGTATTCTCACCGATCTGGAAAACACGGCGCGGCGCTTCCCGGAGAAGACCGCCGTCATCGAGGACACGCACAGCGTCTGCTGGGGCGAATTTGCGTCTGCCGCAAAGCGCGTCGGAACGGCGCTCGCGCGGGAAAACGTCGCGGGAAAACCGGTCGCTACATACATGGAAAAGAGCATCGAGGCGCTGAACGTGTTCTTCGGCGCGGTCTATGCCGGCGCGTGCTATTCTTATCTGAATCCGGAATTGCCGAACGCGCGCCTTAACAGCATTCAGAGCGTGCTGAACGCTGCGATCATCGTAACGACGGATTCGTGGCTGGAGATTACAAAGCAGACCTTTCCAGATGCGAAGGTCGTCTCCGTGTCCGCGCTTCTCGCAAGCGAAATCGACGAGGAGCTGCTTTCGTCCGTTCGCGCGCGCGCGATCGATACCGATCCCCTGTATATCAATTTCACCTCCGGTTCGACCGGCACGCCGAAGGGCATCGCCGTCGGGCACAGAAGCGTGATCGATTTCATCGATTGCTTTACGGAGCTGTTTTCGATTACGGAAAAGGACGTGATCGCGAATCAGGCGCCGCTGGATTTCGACGTATCGGTAATGGACATTTACTCCGCGATCAAAACCGGCGCGTCGCTCGTTCTGATTCCGCGATGGATGTTCGTGTCGCCGACGACGCTGATTGATTTTCTGTGCGAAACGAAGGTTACGACGCTTACGTGGGCGGTTTCGGCGCTTTGCCTGATCACCACATTCCACGGCCTGGATTACAAAACGCCGGAAACGATCGAAAAAGTGCTGTTCAGCGGCGAAGTGATGCCGATGAAGCACCTGAAGAACTGGATGGAGCACTTGCCGAACGCGACGTTCGTAAACCTTTACGGCCCTACGGAGATCACCTGCAACTGCACGTATCATGTGCTTTCGCGCGAGCGCAGCTATTCCGGCGGACTGCCGATCGGAAAGCCGTTCCCGAACGAGCGCGTGTTCCTTCTGGATTCGGAAAACTGCGAGATTACCGCGCCGGACGTGCCGGGCGAAATCTGCGTTGCCGGAAGCGCGCTGGCGCTGGGCTATTATCGCAATCCGGAGCAGAACCAGGCGCATTTCGTTCAAAATCCGCTGAACGATCGCTATCCCGAGACGATTTACAGAACCGGCGACCTCGGCAAATATGCGGAATCCGGCGAGCTGTTCTTCTGCGGCCGCAAGGATTTCCAGATCAAGCATATGGGACACCGCATCGAACTGGAGGAGGTCGAGCGCGCAATGGCGGCGATCGATGGCGTGGAGCGCTGCTGCTGCACGTTCGACGAAAAGAAATCGCGGCTGCGCGGGTATTATGTCGGCAGCATCGACAAAAAGGCGCTGCACGAGGAAATGACCAAATCGCTCCCTATTTATATGGTGCCCGGAATGCTGCGCCAGATCGACGAAATGCCGCTTACGAAAAACGGCAAGATCGATCGCAGACTGCTCGATGAAACCTATGGAGGGCGAAGAGGTTGAAAATTGCCGATGTAATTGCCGGAACCGACCGCGCGTTTTACGTATTCGATTCCCGCGCGCTTCATGCGCGCATTCGGTATTTGCAGTCGCTGCTGCCGGAGCGGGTCGAGCTTTGCTATGCGATTAAGGCGAATCCGTTTCTGGTTCGCGAGGCGGAAAACGCGGTTTCGCGGCTGGAAATCTGTTCGCCGGGCGAGGCGGAGATTTGCTTTGCGCTCGGCGTGGACAGCCGCAAAATGGTGATCTCCGGCGTTTACAAAACGCCCGCGTTCATCGAAAAACTGGTTGCCAATTCCGATTTTCATGGGATATTTACCGCGGAATCCGAATCGCAGTTCGCGCTTCTGAGCCGCCTTGCGGAAAAGTACGGCCGCGTTCTTCCGGTGCTGCCGAGGGTTACGAACGACAGCCAGTTCGGAATGGACAGGGATGTGGTCGAAAAAATCGTTCGCAATCGCGCGCAAAGCGCGCATATCGAGCTGCGAGGCATTCAGTTTTTCTCCGGAACGCAGAAGACGAGCCTGAAAAAGCTCAGGCGCGAAATCGAGCATATGGACGCGTTTTTAACGCGCCTGAAGGATGAATGCGGCTTTATCGCGCCCGAATTCGAATACGGAACCGGCTTTCCGGTGAGCTATTTCGAGGGCGAGGCGCTTGACGAGGAAGCGCTGATCCGCGGCTTTTCGGAAATCCTTGGAGAAATGGAAAATAAGCCGAGGATCACGCTGGAGCTGGGCAGGAGCATCGCCGCGTCGTGCGGCAGGTATTTTACGCGCGTGGTCGATATGAAGACGAACGCGAACCAGAATTACCTGCTGGTCGACGGCGGAATGCACCATATCACCTATTTCGGGCAGTATATGGCGATGAAGCAGCCGTTTTTTTCCGTGCTCGGCAAGGAGGACGCGCCGAAAACGGACAGGTGGAACATCGTCGGCTCGCTCTGCTCGATGAACGATATTCTGGTCAAAGCCGCGCCGCTTCCGGAAATGGAAATCGCCGACGCGCTGGTTTTCGAAAATGCCGGCGCGTATTGCATGACGGAGGGAATGTCGCTGTTTTTAAGCCGCGATTTGCCCCAAATTTATCTGATCGGCGAGGACGGCGAGCTTTATCGCGCGCGCGCCTCGTTTGAAACGTATACTCTGAATACCCCGCATTACGAAAGGATGGATTAGCCATGGAAACGCTTCTCGAAATTCTCTCGGACATTCAGCCCGGCGTCGATTATGAAAACTGCACCGATCTGATCGACGCGCACCGTTTGGATTCCCTTTCGATCATTTCGCTGATCGCGGAGCTGGAGGACGAATTCGACGTCACGATTCCGACGGTCGAAATCGTCGCGGAAAACTTCAATTCCGCGGAAGCAATGTGGAAGATGATCACCCGCCTGCAGGAGGAGGACTAACCAGTGCTCGCAAAGCTGCTGCAGGGGGGCGGATTCAGCGCCCTTTCTTCCTTTTTCTCGTTTGCGTATATCGCGGCGTTTCTGCCGGCTGTGCTGATCGGGTTTTCCATTATGCCGAAGCGTGCGAAGAAGTATTTCCTTCTGCTCGCGAGCTACGGCTTTTATTGGCTGATCAGCGGAAAGCTGCTCGCGTATCTGCTTTTGAGCACGGTTTCGATTCATTATTTCGGACTGTGGCTTTCGCACATTCAGGTAAAGCGCGACCTTGAGGCGAAAGCCGCCGACCGCGAAAGCCGCAAGGCGATCAAGGCGCAGTATCAGAAAAAGCTGCGCGGCGTGGTCTGGTTTGCGGCGCTGATTCATATCGGCGGGCTGCTGGCGCTGAAATACACCGGCTTTTTCGCGACGAATGTCAATTCGCTGCTTTCGTGCCTGAATGTGTCGTTTCAGCTGCCCGTGCCCAAATTTGCGCTGCCGATCGGCATTTCGTTCTTCACGCTTCAGGCGACGTCCTATATTCTGGACGTGTACCGCGGCACCGTGAAGGCGGACGACAATCTGGGCAGGCTCGCGCTGTTCATGGCGTTCTTTCCGCAGATCGTGGAAGGCCCGATTTGCCGCTACAGCCAGACCGCGGAGCAGCTTTGGAATGTCAAAGCGATCCAATTCGATAATCTCCGCATGGGCGTTATTCGCATTCTGTATGGAATGATGAAAAAGCTCGTCGTCGCCGATCGCCTGAACGCGGCGATCAAGATCGTGTTCAGCGATTACGCGCAGTACAGCGGCGGAATCATCGTGCTGACGGCGGTGATGTATACGATTCAGCTGTACATGGATTTCTCCGGCTCGATGGACGCGGTGGTCGGCACGGCGCAGATTTTCGGCGTGAAAATGCCGGAAAATTTCCTGCGGCCGTTCTTCTCCCGCAATATTTCCGAATTCTGGAAGCGCTGGCACGCATCGCTGGGCGAATGGTTCAAGGACTACGTGTTCTATCCGGTCACGATGTCCAAGCCCATGAAGAAGCTCACGTCGTCCGCGCGCAAAAAGCTGGGCAATCATTTCGGCTCCCTGATTGCCGGCGGCGTCGCGCTGTTCCTCGTATGGTTCTTTAACGGACTGTGGCACGGCGCGGAATGGAATTATATCCTGTTTGGAATGTATCATTTTGTGCTGATCCTGATGGGCAGCCTGTTTGCGCCGCTGACGCAGAAGATCAATAAGCTGCTGCACTTAAAGCCTGAAAACAGAGCGTTTGCCGCGTTTCAGATGATTCGCACGGGCATTCTCGTCGTGATCGGCGAAATGTTTTTCCGCGCGGAGGGCTTCAGCGCCTGCACGGGCATGCTTGCGCGGCTGATTACGAAGTTTGAATTCACCCCGCTGAGCGCGGAGCTTCTGAGGAGCCTGCATATCGACGTGCAGGATTTCGTGATTACCGGAATTACGCTGCTGATTGTGCTGGCGGTCGGTATTCTGAATGAGCGCGGCGCGTCTGTGCGCGCTTGGATGATGGAGCGCAAAACGTGGATTCGCTGGGCGATTCTCTATGCGATGATTCTGTATATCGTGCTGTTCGGCGCGTATGGACCGAATTATCTGCCCGTCGACCCGATGTACGCATTCTTCTAAGGAGGCGCAGGAATGAAACAGTTTTTGAAGCATACCGCGCGCGTCCTCGGATTTGCGCTCGGGCTGATCGTGATTCTGATTGCCGTTTCGTTTGTGATGACGCCGAAGGACAATACCGAGCGCGCGGGCATGCTCTCCGAACGCGCCTACGGTTTTCTCGCGGAGCCCGAAAATTCGCTCGACGCGCTGTTTTTCGGCGACAGCGAGGGCTATCGCGCGTTCATTCCGCTTCAGATGTGGGACGAATACGGGATTACCTCTTACGTCTGCAACACGTCCAGCCAGCAGCTTTACCTGACGGAGAAGATGCTTTCGCAGGCGCTCGAAAACCAGTCGCCGAAATACGTGTTTCTGGAAACGAACGCGCTGTACCGCTATGCGCCGTACAGCGATATTCTGATGGATCGCTTTTCGAATCTGCTGCCGGTGCTGAGGTATCACGATCATTGGAAGCAATTTTCGCTGCGCGATTTTTCGCCGAAGATCGATTACACGCACATCGAGCCGTTTAAGGGCTATGCGTTCCGCGACGAGATCGAAGCCGTTCCGGAGGAAAAGCTGGATCACATGAAGGCGGACAGCGGCGAAGCGAAAATCAGCCGGCGCTCGCTCAACCTGCTCAGGCGCATCGCGCGCATTTGCCGCGAGCACGACGCCGAGCTGATTCTGATCAGTACGCCGAGCACCGTCAACTGGAACATGAGGCGCCACAACCGCGTTCAGAAGCTCGCCGATAAGCTGGGGGTTACGTATATCGACATGAACCTGCTCGCCGACGAGATTCCGATCGACTGGTCGGTGGACAGCTACGACGCAGGCGACCATTTGAACTATACCGGCGCGGTGAAAGCGACGGCGTATCTCGGCAAATACCTGAGCGAAGCGGGTCTGCCCGATCGCCGAAGCGACGAAGCCCTCGCCGCCGAATGGAATGAAAATCTCGAGGAATTCAGGAAATTCCTGAAGGAAAAAGGGTTTGAGATGAATTAATATTAAGCGCCCAAGCCGGATTGGTTTGGGCGCTTGGATTGTCGAATTTTTCGATTGTCTCGCCAGCAGCAAAATGCAGCGCCCAAGCCGGATTGGTTTGGGCGCTGATTGCTTTTTATTTGAACTGCGGCATCCAATCCTTGTTGGCTTCGAACATTTCGTCGACCATGGCGCGGATTTCGCGCAGGGAGCAGACCGCGGCGGTCAGCGGATCATAGCAGATTGCCTGATAGACCAGCTCGCGATCGCCGGTGAGACTCGCCTGAACCGCCATTTCTTCGATCTGCGCGCTCGTTCCGCTCAGGATTGCCAGCTGCGGCGGCATTTTGCCCACGTGAATCGGCTCCAGACCGCGGCGGCTCGCCAGCACGGGCACTTCGACGCAGCAGCCCTCCGGCAGATTGTCGATCAGACCGAAATTGCGAACGTTTCCGTTGAATTTGAACATCTCGCCGTCGCCGAAAATCGCGTTGAAGATCGATGCGGCGTATTCATGCCCGCGATTCAGATCCAGCGGCTCGGCGAACCATTTGTCGATGTCGTCCTTCCAGTCGTGCTCGCGGCGGCGGTATTCGTTCAGGATGAACGCGTATTCGCCCGGGTTCCAGCCGGTGCCGTGCGTGCAGTATTTCTCGATCAGGTCGGGGCGCTTGCGGAACCAGGCGTTGTATTCGCTGTTATGGCCGGAGGATTCCGTGACGTAATAGCCCAGCGCCAGGAACATTTCGTTGCGCACGATTTCTTCGTTGTAAACCTCGGGGCGCTCGAGAATCGCCTTGCGAATCAGCGGGTATGCGTCCTTGCCGTTCCAGAGGAACTTCGTGTAGAACGCCTGATGGTTGATGCCCGCGCAGGTGTAGGTGATCTCCTCGTCCTTCGCGCCAATCCATTTCGCCAGCATCATCGCCGTGCCCTGAACGCTGTGGCAAAGACCGCTCGTCATCAGATGCGGATGCTCGGACTGCACGGTGCGGCAGAGCATCGCCATCGGGTTCGTGTAATTCAGGTATACTGCGTCCGGACAGTATTTTTCAATGTCCGCCGCGATTTCGAGAATGGGATTGACCGTGCGCAGATAGCGGAAGATGCCGCTCGGGCCGCGAGTGTCGCCCACGTTCGTGTCCACGCCGTATTTCTTCGGAATCAGAATATCGTGCTGCCAGACGTCCACCGCGCCGTGCAGAATCGTCGTGACCACGCCGTCCGCACCGGTGAGCGCCTCCTTGCGGTCGGTCGTTGCAATGATGGTCGCCGGATATTTGCCCTCCTCCGCAATGCGCCTGCACGCGCGGTAGATGTAATCCAGACGCTCGGCGTTGATGTCCATCAGTGCGATCGTCGCATCGTGAAACGCCTCGAAGGACAGAATGTCGCGAACGAGCGAGCGCGTGAATCCAAAGCTTCCCGCGCCGATAAACGCAATTTTCTTAGGCATGAACAAACCTCCATAATGTTAATTTTCTAAACCATATTTTACATCATTTGCCGTCGCCTGTCAACAATTATGCGGAAATTTGGGTAAAAGAGTTCTGTTTCATGGCGTGTAATTGAATTTTTACAGGAAGGTTGATATAATAGGGACAGTTACATTCGGAGGTATCTGAACGATGAAAAAATTCCTTGCGATTCTCCTTTGCATCGCGCTTTTGATTCTGCCCTGCGCCGCCGCGGAGGAAAGCGAAAGCGATTGGTGGAACATTCTGCTGCTCGGCACCGATAACCGCAGCGAGGATCACCACGGCCGCACGGACAGCATGATCATTCTTTCCGTGAATACGAAGACGAAAAAGGCGAAGCTGACCTCGATCATGCGCGATACATGGGTGAAAATCGACGGTCACGGCTCGAACAAGCTGAATGCCGCGTGCGTGTTCGGCGGGCCGGATCTCACGATGAGCACGATCAACGATCACTTCGGCACGAACATTTCGCAATACGTGATGGTCAATATCTCCGGACTTGCCGACATTATCGACCTGCTCGGCGGTGTGGAGCTGGATGTGACGAAGGAAGAGCGTGACGCGCTGAATAAGGGCCTGTTCGATCTGTCCGAGTATTCGGGCATGGAAAAGCTGGAGGAATACGGCGAGGGCGTGCATCTGAACGGCAATCAGGCGGTCGCATTCGCGCGCATCCGCAAGATCGACAGCGATTTCCGCCGCACGGAGCGCCAGCGCGAGCTGCTGACGGTGATCGCCGAAAAGCTCAGCGAAAACGATTCGCTCACGATTCTCGCGGTGATCAACAAGCTGCTGCCGTATGTTCAGACGAATATTTCGCTGGTCGACCTGATCAGCCTCGCGTCGATCGGGCTGCAAATGGATATGAACGCCATCGAGCAGTTCCGAATTCCCGCGGACAGAACATTCGAAGCCGGAATGTTCGGCAACGTCTGGTGCGTAAAGCCGAATTTCGAAAAGAACGCGCAGCTGCTGTACGATTTCGTCTATAACGACGATTCCACCATCCCCGAACGCAATCGGGAGAACAAGTAAAACGCAAAGGGCGTCCGAAACGCATTCGGGCGCCTTTTTGAAGGGATAAAGCGCGTGAATATTTGCAAAAAGCGGCGAATCCAAACCGCGCGGCTGGAGCTGAAGCCCTATTCCGCGCAGGACGTCGGCGCGCTCGCGGCGCTTTTGATGAATCCGGAAATCGCAAAAACGTTCATGGTTCCGAAATTCGAATCGATCGCGCAGGCGGAAGCGCTCGCGGAAAAACTGGTCGGCTTCAGCCGGATTGAGGATATTCGGCATTTGGAATACGGGATTTACTTAAACGGGGCGCTGATCGGCTTTGTCAACGATTGCGGAATCGAGGGCGATGCAATCGAGATCGGCTATGTCGTCCATCCGGAATATCAGGGGCGCGGATATGCGTCGGAAGCGGTGAAAGCCGTGCTCGGCGAGCTGCGCGAAACGGGCTTTCGAAAGGTTTCCGCCGGCTATTTCGCGGAAAACGAAGCCAGCCGCCGCGTGATGGAAAAATGCGGCATGAAACCGGTCGAGCGAACCGACGAGGAAGAATACCGCGGCAAAAAACACCTGTGCCGCTATTGCGAAATCGAGTTCTGAATGGGGGAGAAGCATGATTTCGGTAGGATATGTTCAGTCCCCGGAGGAAAAGAGGCGCGTTGCGCGCGCGATTCTCGAAGCGCTGCCCGAATGGTTCGGCATTCCGGAGGCACGGGAGGAATACATTCAAAAGAGCGCCGATCAGCCGTTCTGGCGCGCGGATGCGGACGGCGAGACCGCGGGCTTTCTCTATCTGATGGAAACGGGGAAGGACACCGCGGAGCTGTACGTCCTCGGCGTTCGCAAAGAATACCATCGCATGGGAATCGGAAAAGCGATGTTTCGCGCGGCATACGCGTTCGCCCGCGAAAAAGGGTATTCCTTTCTTCAGGTGAAAACCGTTCAAATGGGCAGGTACGAGGTATACGACCGGACGAACCGCTTCTATCGGGCGCTCGGATTCAAGGAATTCGAGGTCATTCCCGAATTATGGGGCGAAAGCAATCCCTGCCAGATTTATGTAATGGCGATTGAATAAAGCGCGTCCCCGCAGGTAAATCCCGCGGGGACGTTTTTCAGATTTCGGTGAACGTGTACTGCGCGCGATACTGATCCTTTTCGGCGAGAATCACGAGATCGCCGTCGTCGTTCGTGTGCTGGGTCAGCTCAATGTCCTTTTCGATTGCGGAAACGTATTCGAACGGATTGTCCGTTTCAATTTCGCGAATTTCCACGCGCTTCGGCGCTTTTCCGCCGCACGGCGGCTGCCTTGTTTCGATCGTCAGCTCATATTCCTTCATAAAAATAATCTCCTCAGTTCGTCAAATCGATTTTGTCGCGCCCGAACACGTCGTAGGATTCCTCGATCACGCGCTTTGCGGCGCTGCCGACGGGCGCGGACTGCGCGCGATCGCCCTCCAGCTGCATTCTGAGCGAAACGGGCGTTCCGAACGCATCGGAGAACGCCGCTTCCAGCATCGCCTTTTTGCGTTCGAGCATCTTCATGTGCATCATGTTCTTTCTGGAAAATTCCACCGCCAGAACGCCTGAATCGTAGGCGACGAATTGCATGGACGAAAGCGTCGCGCGAATCGACGGCGTTTCCGCGCCAATCGACTCGATGGCGTTCAGATATTCCTGCGGCGGCTGCGCGAAGCTTCGCGCAGGCTTTTTTTCGATCGGCTTCGACGCGTCGGCCGGAGACGCCTCCTTCTTCTCCACCTTCACGCTGACCGGCTTGACCGAAACGCCGCCCTCCAGCATTTTTTCCATGCGCGCCATTCGCTCGGACAGCGCCGCGTCCGCTTCTTCCTCCGGATGACACGCGCGCACCGTCGCGAGCTCCAGCACCGTCCGCGGGCGGCTTGCCCATTTCATGTCGCTTTCGGCGCGCATATACAAATCCATCAGCCGCGCCGCGCGCGCGGAATCGATTTTCCGCGATTGCTCCGCGAATTTTTGCGCGTCCTCCGGCGTGATTTCGAGCATTTCCGCAATGTTTTCGACTGCGCTCGCCAGAATCAGCGCGCGCAAATGCGCCACCACGTCGCGCGCGAATACCTGCGGGTCGCAGCCCTGATTGATCAGACGGTCGATATCCGAAAGCGCGCCGGCAATATCGAACGCGATCAGCTTTTCCGCGAAATCGAATAAGAACCCGCGCCCCGCCGTGCCCAGCACGTCGCGCGCCAGCTGAAGCGTCACTTCGCCGTCGGTATAGGAAAGGCATCCGTCCAGCAGGCTGAGCGCGTCGCGCATTGCGCCCTCGGCGGCTCTGCCGATTTCGCGCAGCGCTTCATCCTCCGCCGTTCGCCCAACGCCGCTTAAAACCACCTTCATGCGCGCAACCATGGTATCGACGCTGATTCGATGAAAATCGAATCGCTGGCAGCGAGAAAGAATCGTCGCGGGCAGCTTTTGCGGCTCAGTGGTCGCGAGAATGAACACCGCGTGCGCCGGCGGCTCCTCGAGCGTCTTTAAGAGCGCGTTGAACGCGCCGGTCGACAGCATATGCACCTCGTCGATGATATAGACCTTGTATTTCGTCAGCGTCGGCGGATATTTGATCTTTTCGCGCAGATCGCGGATTTCGTCCACGCCGTTGTTGCTCGCCGCGTCGATTTCGACCACGTCCATGCAGTTTTCCGCCTTCAGCGCGCGGCAGACCTCGCATTCGCCGCACGGATCGCCGTCCTTGGGGTTCAGGCAGTTGATCGCGCGGGCGAGCACCTTGGAAGCGGTCGTTTTGCCGGTGCCGCGCGTGCCGCAGAACAGATACGCGTGCGCGATATGACCGCTGACGACCTGCCGGCGCAGCGTGCGCGTGACCGCATCCTGCCCGCAGATTTCAGAAAACGTGCCCGGGCGCCATGCGCGATACAAAACCTGATAGCTCACAAAAATCCCCTCCGAATCTATTATAAACCATTTTGGTAAAAACCAAAAGATAAAATTCGGCGCTATACGTTTTTATGAAATGGTGGTATAATGGAGGGCATAAATGGAGCCTTTCCCAAGGAAGTGCAAAAGAATTGCTTGACCTTTTACTGAAGGACGGATTCCTGATCGATCCGGAGAAAATGACCATGCTGCCCGGAAGTCTGGGCGTAAAGAACGGGCGAATTGCGGGTGCATATTCCGTCGGTGCGGATGCGCCCGAGGCGGCGGAGGTCGTTCCGCTCGGCGGTAAGGCGGTCGCGCCCGGTTTTATCGATGTGCACGCGCATCTCGACGGCCACGCAAACGCCGGCAGGCGCTCGCTGCTTCAGGGAATTACAACCTCGTTCGGCGGCAACTGCGGTCTGAGTCCGATCGATACCGCAGCGTTTTATGAAAGCCAGAAGGGTGGATTCTGCGTCAACCAGGCGGAATTTGTGGGGCATTCGTTTTCGCTGCGCGAGGCGGTTGGGATTACCGATCCGCGAAAGAGCGCGACGCCCGACCAGCTGAATCAGATTCTGGCGCTCGCCCGCCGCGCAATGGAGGGCGGCGCGTGGGGCGTATCGTTCGGGCTGGATTATTGCCCGGGCTGCTCGTTCCGCGAGGTTGAGGCGCTTGGCAGGCTTACCGCGGAATTCGGCGGGATTTGCCCCATTCATACGCGGCTGTTTACCATGTACGATATGTATTCCATCTCCGAAGCCGCGCGGCTTGCGCTGGAGGCGGGCGTTCAGGTGCAGGTTTCGCATCTGGTGTATCAGTATCCGATGCCCGATCTGCTTGACGACGCATTTGCGATGATGGAATTCGCGCGCGATCGCGGCGCGAATATCGGCTGCGACAGCGGAATGTACACCGATTTTGCCGCGCCGCTGGGTTCGGCGACGTTCGACCCCGAGACCATCGAGGCGTGCGATTGGAAATATGGCGATTTCCTCGTTTCCACGGGCCCGCACCGCGGCGAGCGAATGACCGAAGCGCTCTATCGCGAGCTGCGCAGAACCGCGCCGGAAACGGAGATCGTCTGCTTTTCCGGACATTCAGGCGCGGTGGAATATGCGTTTGAGTGCGATTACGTCATGCCCTCGACCGACGCGGCGGATTATCGCCCGGGGCAGGGGCATCCGCAGGCGATTGCGAGCTTCCCACGCTTTTTCAGGGTTCTCGTTCGCGAAAAGAAGCGCATGACGTGGCAGGAAGCCGTTCGCCGCGCGACGCTTCTGCCCGCCGATACGATGGGACTGAAGAATAAGGGGCGTCTGCGCGAAGGCGCGGACGCGGATCTGGTCGTGTTCGATCCGAATACCATTTCAGATAACGCAGATTTCGCGGGAATCGGCACGCCGGACGCGCTCAATACCGGTATTTCACGCGTGCTGATCGCCGGAAAAACAGCCGTGTGCGAAAATGAAATCGTGAACGATCGTTTAGGAAAGATTATTCCGCGCCGCTGATTGCGGATTCATCGCATTTTTGTTTCAAAAGCGCTCGCAGTTTCCGTTTGACGCATTCCGGCTGTTATGCTATAATGATAAAAACCGGCGGGCAAAACAGTTGCGCCGGTATATCCGTCACTTTTGGGAGGCAAACCATGTCGGGATCCAGAGCCGGTCGCCACGAGCGCTTCTTTTCCAAACTTATCGCCGTTCTGAGCGTCAGCGCAGCGCTGCTCGTCGTCGCACTCGTGCTTCAGTCCCGATTGACCGCGCGCAGGAACGCGCAGCTTGCGCAGCAGCAGACGCTGAATCCTTCCGAAACGGTCGCGCCGCTGATCGTTCGCGCCGCAACGCCCGAACCCGATCCGAATGCGACGCAAACGCCAGTCGCCACGCCCGCGCCCGCCGCGGAGCGCGTGGAATACGATTTTCTTCCTATTTATACGGGCATTGAGACCGACGAGCGCGTGATTGCGATTACGCTGGAGGATATGACCGACGTTGCACAGTTCCATGCGGCGGTTCAGATCGCGATGTCGTTCGACGCGAAGCTTACGCTGTTCCCTTACGGCAAGGCGGTTCAGGACAACAACATGGGCGCGATGCTGAAATACTGCGTCGAATCCCTGAATTATGAAATCGAAAACCGCACGTGGAACGACGGTCTCCTCTATAAAATGTCCGATTCGGATATGGCGAATGAGATTTTCCTGGGCGACAATATGATCGACCGCGCGCTGGGCATGAATTACGAAATGCGTTTTTTCCGGATGCACGGAGGCTACGGCACAAACGATGTGCGCACCCACGCGTATCTGCACGCGCTCGGCTATCAGGGCGTCGTGAACTGGACGCTGGACGCGTCGGTCTGCTCGAACGACCGCCTGCGCAATACGCTCGCGCCCGGCAATATTTACCTGTTCCATACCACGGCGGAGGACAATGTAAAGCTTCGGAATCTGCTCGCCTATGCGCAGGAGCACGAGTATCGGTTTGTGACCGTGAGCACGCTGCTCGGGCTGGACGCGAATGCGTATGCGCCCGCGGATGCGCAGTCGCTCGTTCAGGCGGCGCCCGCGCCGGAATCGACGCAGAACATCTATATTGAAACCCGCAGCGGCGATCGCACGTGGCAGGTGTATCTCATTCAGCGCCAGCTGGCCGCGCTCGGCTATCTCGACGCGACGCCGGACGGCATTTTCGGCGATTCCACCGGCAGCGCGATCCGCAAATTCCAGGCGGAACACGGCATCGTTACCAGCGGTATCGCGACCACGGAGACGCAGCAGGCGCTGTTCAGCGAACAAAGTGTCGCAAACGGCGTCTGAATTCAGACTCCAATTGTTATATTCCGTTATTTTGATGAATAGCTGCAACTTTTTATGCCTCACAGATGTCTAATCAAGCGAAAAGAGGAGGCAGATCCATGTCCAATTCCAAATCCCGCCGCCGTCGCCGCAAAAATCGCGCGATGTTCGTCACGATTCTGACGTTCGCGCTGCTCGGCACGGTGCTGATCCTGATCATCGTGATTCTCTCGCAGTCCGCGTCCGGCTCGAAGACCGCGCCCGCAATGAGCACGCTCGAAAACCGGCTGCCGACGGAAGCGCCCGTCAATACGTTTACGGAAAACGCGACCCCTGTGCCGGTCGTGACCGCCGAGCCGACGATCGCGCCGACGATCGCGCCAACGCCTACGCCGGAACCCACGCCTGCGCCTGAACCGTTTGAATACCTGCCGGTGGTCGAGCACGGCCCGACCGACCGGAAGCGCATCGCGATTACCGTGGACGATTGCTTCCAGATGGACAATCTGAAGACGATCCTCTCGTGCGCATATCAGAACGGTGCAAAGCTTACGCTGTTCCCGATCGGCGAAAACATCGTGCGCGACGGTATGTCGGACATTCTGAAGGCGAGCGTCCAGATGGGCTACGAAATCGAAAACCACACCTACAGCCATGCGCGCATCTTCCGAATGAGCGAAGAGGAGATGGCGGCGCAGATCTGGAAGCAGCGCTATGCGCTCAATCAGGCGCTGGGCGTGAATTACCAGCAGCATTTCTTCCGGCTGATGGGCGGCGACGGCACGAACGACCAGCGCACGCACAATTATCTGAAGCAGCTGGGCTATCAGGGCATCGCCAGCTGGAGCTATTCCGGCTCGGACGCCGACATCGACCACATCAAGGCGCATTTGAAGCCCGGCGCAATCTTCCTGTTCCACACGACGAACGCGGATTTGCCGAAGATTCTCGAATTCATCCCCTATGCGATCAGCGAGGGCTATGAGCTGGTTACGATGAACGAGCTGCTCGGTCTTCCGGAGAATGAAATCACCGATCTGTCCACCGCGGAAACCACCATGCCCGAGCCGCAGGCGTATGTGTCGGACTATGCGGAAATGAAGCAGGGCGATTACTCGTGGTCGGTCGTGCTGATTCAGAGGAAGCTCGCGGAGCTGGGCTATCTCGACGGCAATTCCAAAACCGCGACGCAGGGCGACCCCGCCGACGGTGTATACGGCGAAGGCACGGCGCAGGCAATCGCGAGATACCAGTCCGAGCACGGCATACCCCCGACCGGAATCGCCGATACCGCAACCCAGAGAAAGCTGCTCGGCGCGGATAGCTGATTTCAGCGTGAAATGCGCGAATACCGGCGATAAACCCTTGATTCAATCGCCAAACCGGCGATGAATAGATACCTTGGAAAAACGAAAGGAGAATTCACATGAAAAAGATTCTTGCTCTGGTACTCTGTCTGATGCTCGCACTGTCCATGACCGCATTCGCGGAAACGCCCGTGACCGGCATGAACATCACGCTCAGCGAAATCGAACTGAACGTCGGCGAGGCGTATGCGCTGAATCCGGCGGTTTCGTTCTCGTTCGGCGTGGACGGCGAAGCATTCTGGGCGGAGGTCGCGGCGCAGCTCGAAGGCGCGAATGTGCTGGCGCTTCAGATTGAGGGAATGAGCGACGATACCGCGTACGTTTCCGTTGATGGCGCGAACGACGTGCTCAAGGTTGCCAATGTGTCCGAACTGGCGGATACGCAGGGCTTCGATCTGGCGGGCACGATCGAATCGCTGAAGGAGGCGTTCCTGCAGATGGGCGACGCCGCTGCGATCGAGGCGCAGCTGGACAGCCTCGCCTCGATGGATGAGGAGGGCCTGACCGTTGAAAAGCTCGGCGAGCTCGATTACAAGATTGCATATACGGAAGCGGAATCCGGCTTGAGCGTGTCCCTTCGCATGACGATTGCGCTCGGCACGGATAAGCCGTTTGATCTTCTCAGCAAAAATGCGGTTGAGCTCAGCGCCGATATGACGAACCTGCCCGAAAACGACGTAATCACTGTGGCGCAGGAAAAGCTCGGCGTGCTGATGGCGGACGAATCCGTCGCGGCGCTCGTTACCCTGATCGGCGCGTTCACCGGCGCTTCCAGCGCGAACGCGGCATAACCATAGCCCGAATTTCTGATTCAGCCCCCGGATATCGACAAGATGTCCGGGGTTTTTTTGCCGGAATGCGTTCGGAGACAAATATAAAAGGATAAGACCTGATGTGCTCGGCGTTTGCGAAAAGGCGTTCCAAATCTGTGCGGAAACAAAAGAAGCGTGTAATCGCGCGGCGGACTGAATGGGAAAGAGCGCAGCAGGACAAAAATACCGCGAATATTTTAAGTTTCGGATAAATTGCGGATTGCGCGCTTGAATATGATTCCCGAATGCGGTATAATCATTATTGGCGCATCCTTGCCACGGCGAAAAGTCCGTGGCCGAAGTCCATAAGGAGGTGAAACACCATGAACCAGTATGAAGTTATGTACGTGATCGATCCCACGCTGGATGATGGCGCAAGAGTTGAGCTGATCAACCGTTTTTCCGAGCTCGTGAAGAAGAACGGCGGCGAAGTTGATCGCGTTGACGAGTGGGGAAAGCGTCGCCTGGCGTACGCTATCAACTACAAGACCGAGGGTTACTACGTCCTGATGTACATCAAGGCGCCGTCCTCTCTGCCCCAGGAGCTGGAGCGCAATCTGCAGATCGCGGATTCCGTCCTGCGTTATCTCGTCATCCGCTACGAAGGAGCACTGCCCGCCAAGCGCGAACCGCAGAAGGTATTTGCTCCCCGCGAGGCCGTTGACGCTGCGCCCGCAGTCGTCGAAACCGAGACCGTCGTTGCGACCGAGGTCGTCGACGAAGAGGCTCCCGTTTCCGAGGTCGAATAACAACCAAGCCGCAAAAGGCAGGTGCGAAGCATGAACAAAGTGATCTTAATTGGCAGGCTCGCAACAGATCCGGAATCCCGTACTACGCAGTCCGGCATTTCGCAGTGCCAGTTTCGTCTGGCAGTGCAGCGTCGGTTTGCAAACCAGCAGGGCGTTCGCGAAGCGGACTTTTTCCCGATTATTTGTTGGCGTCAGACGGCGGATTTTTGCTCCCGCTATCTGAGCAAGGGTCGTATGGTTGCAGTAGAAGGCTCGATTCAGACTCGTTCCTATGATGCGCAGGACGGTTCGAAGCGGTTTATCACTGAAGTCATCGCCGATAACGTCGAATTTGTTGGCTCCCGTGAAGACGGCAGCCGTCCCCGCACCGATAATCCGCCGCCGCCACCGGAACCGACGAACGCAAATCCGTCCGGCGGGTTCACCGAGGTGGACGACGACGAGCTTCCGTTCTGACGAATTCGATTCGTCACCGAAAATGAACAAGGAGGAACGCAACATGTCTGAAGATAGAGGCGATCGTATGCGCCGTCCGCGTGGCCGCAAGCCGCGCAGGAAGGTTTGCGCGTTCTGCGTAGACAAGGTTCAGAGCATCGATTATAAGGATGTCGTGAAACTTCGCCGCTTCACCAGCGAGCGCGGCAAGATCCTGCCCCGCCGCATGATGGGCACCTGCGCGAAGCATCAGCGTCAGCTGTCCACGGCGATCAAGCGCGCGCGCACCATCGCGCTGCTGCCGTACGTTTCCGAATAATCGGTCGCGAGAAGGCTTCTCCGAAAGGGGAAGCTTTTTTGTGTAGAAAGTGATTTTAGCGTTTGCGGGTAAAGATAGAGCACGGAAAATCCACCATGGCGATTGCCCGAAGCAATGCTGAAGCGGCTTCCCCTTTCGGGAAAGCCGCTCTTTTGCCGATCAAAGGAACGAATTTGAGCTTCGCCCCACCTCTGTTTATCCGACCCGTTCCAGAACCAGCGTGAAGATCGGTGCGGTTGTCGCGGCGGTGAAGCTCAGCGCGGACAGCGTGTTCAGGCTCAGCATATCGCCCGCACGGGCGGTAAAGACCGCCTGCCCCGTGAAGCCCGAGGTGGTCGTGCCTGCGGTGGTTTCGATGTTTACGCCGGAGCCTGCGATCGCCGCGCCGTTGAGATTCAGCGTCATCGTCGTGCCTGCGGCAATATCCGCCGGAACATTGACTGTGTACGTCGCGCGGTACGTTCCCGGCTGACGAATCGTGACGTTCG
>OLPR01000511.1_pt1 | contig 35509 bp, 36 predicted proteins | sample 1672761 | NCBI WGS metagenome assembly OLPR01 (sample SAMEA3136721, study PRJEB25190) | human gut metagenome | biome: human gut; feature: human-associated habitat; material: faeces | place: Austria | collected 2013 | reverse complement strand
CCCCCTGCCAGCGGGTGGAGGACTTCCTGGCGGGCCGTCCCTCCGCCGGACCGGGGGCCGTGCGCCCCAGCTACCGCCCCGGCGTGGTCTATACCGACCTGCGCCGCTGTCTGCCGGATTTTATCAGCGAGACGCTGGCCCTGGCCCTGCCGGTCCTGGGCCGTCAGCTTCGGGGCTACGATGACCCGGACGCCCTGCTCACCGGTGTGGAGACGCGCTCGTCCTCCCCGGTGCGCCTGGTGCGTGACGCGCACTATGAAGCCAATATACGCGGCATATTCCCCTGCGGCGAGGGGGCCGGCTATGCCGGCGGCATCCTCTCCGCCGCCGCCGACGGAATGCGCTGCGCGGAAAAACTCCTGGAGGTATATACAACATGAGAAAGATCGCCATCTACGACAGCTTCACCGAGCCCAAGCACCGCCGGCTCATCGACGAGACAGCGGCCCGCGCCGGCTTCACCGTGGACTACTACGCGGCCCCCGCCGCCGTCCCCGCGGACAAGCGGGGTGACTATGAGGTCATCTACGGTATGCCCAAGCCCGGTGAATTAAAGGACTTCGTGAACCTCAAGTGGTTCTGCGGCAGCTTTGCCGGCGTGGACGCTTATCTGGACGACAGCCTGTATCCCTCTCCCGAGGTCATGCTGTCCAACTCCTCCGGCGCCTACGGTGTCACCATCGCCGAGCACATGGTCATGGTCACGCTGATGCTCCTGCGCCACGCCCCGGCCTACTGCGCCGACCAGGCCGCCGGCCGCTGGGGCCGGGTGCTCCCCATGCGCTCCATTATGGGCAGCACCATCACCGTCGTCGGCACCGGCGATATCGGCACCGAGTTCGCCCGCCGCGCCAAGGCCATGGGTGCTGCCGCCGTCCGCGGTGTCCGCCGCACCAAAAAGGCCGCCGACCCCGCCTTTGACGAGATCCATACCAACGACGAGCTGGACGCCCTCCTGCCGGATACGGATATCCTGGCCCTGGCCCTGCCCGCCACCGGTGAGACGAAGGGGTTTCTCTCCGCGGCGCGCCTCGCCCTGCTGCCGAAGACCGCCTATGTGGTCAACGTGGGCCGCGGCAGCGCTATCGACCAGGCCGCCCTTCTGGACTCCCTGAACCACGACCGGCTTGCCGGCGCGGCCCTGGACGTGTTCGAGCAGGAGCCCATCCCCGCCGGCGACCCGGCCTGGACGGCGAAGAACCTGCTCATCACCCCCCACATCTCCGGTCAGATGAGCCTGGGCTACACCCGCGATCGAAACGTGCAGCTCTTCTGTGAGGACCTGGAGCGCTACGGTCGGGGTGAGAAGCCCCTGCGTCTGGTGGACCGTCGGATCGGCTATTGAACAGCCACCTGTGTGCGCCCCCTGTGCAGGGGGCGCACATGAAGACGACCGTCCGATCCTTCGTTTTTGGCCCCGAAAAGGGAGGATGGAGGGAGGAGAAAGAGAACCTGCCCACAACAGCGCATACAGGGTGCATGAAAAGGCGCATGAGGAGCACATAAAAAGTATAAAGAAAATATAGAAAAGGTACAGACATTGTATCATATACTGCCAAAGAAATTTGTTGTGCCGGGAGGTGAAAAGCATGGGAGAGCGCATCATACTGCACTGTGATCTGAACAGCTTTTACGCCTCTGTGGAGCTGCTGGACAAGCCCGCTTTGTGGGAGGTCCCGGTGGCCGTCTGCGGCGACCCGAAGACCCGCCACGGCATTATCCTGGCCAAGAACGAACCCGCCAAAAAGTACGGAATACAAACGGCTGAGACGGTCTGGCAGGCCAAAAAGAAGTGCCCCGGCCTCGTGCTTCTGCCGCCCCATCACGACCTGTACAAAATGTGGTCCGTCCGCGTCAACGACATCTATGAGCGCTTCACCGACCTGATCGAGCCCTTCGGCATCGACGAGAGCTGGCTGGATGTCACCGGCAGCCTCCACCTCTTCGGCGGCGACGCGGAAAAACTGGCCAATAAAATTCGAAAAACAGTAAAAAATGAGACAGGATTAACGATTTCTGTGGGCGTTTCGTTCAATAAAGTGTTTGCCAAGCTGGGCAGCGATATGAAAAAACCGGACGCTACAACGGTCATTCCGGTAGACGGGTGGCAAAATATCGTTTGGCCACAGCCACTGGGCAACCTGTTGTACGCCGGCCGCGCCGCCACCCAGACCCTGAAAAAATACGGTATAGAAACCATCGGTCAGTTGGCCGCCTGCGACCCCGCCATGCCCGAACAGCTGCTGGGAAAGATGGGCCGCCAGCTGTGGGAATACGCCAACGGTCTTGACAAAAGTCCCGTCAAGCCCCGCCACGCCGCCGATCCGGTCAAGTCCGTGGGCAACGGCACTACCTTCCCCGACGACCTGGTGCGCTGGGAACAGATCTGCGCCGGCTTGATGCCTCTGTGCGACAGTGTGGCCGCCCGCCTGCGCCGCCACGGCCTGTATGCCGGCGGCGTCAGCGTGACGCTGAAAGACGTATCGTTCAAAACATTCAGCCGTCAGGCCCGCCTGGACGCGCCTACCCATCTGGTCCGGGATATTTACCGTGCGGCTGCGGACCTGGCCCGGCAGCTGTGGAAGCCGCCTGCCCGCCTTCGCTCCATGACCGTAACGGCGCTGTACGTCACCGAGACGTGCAGCACTTTCCAACAGTTGGATCTGCTGGACAGTACCGCTCAGGCCTGCGGTCAGCGGCAGGAGCAGCTGGAGGAGGCCGTGGATGCTATCCGCCAAAAATACGGCAGGACGGCCATTGCCTTCGGCAATGGCGAGGAGGGTGAGGCCCTTCCGGAGGAGGAACTGTAACACGGACGACGCTGCCGTCCGTGTTCTTTTTGTATAGGGACATTCCCATAGGGCATAGGGTGTTGTGAAAGGAGCGATGCGTATGCTGTCTGCTGCACTGTTGCTGCTGTGCAACAGCCTGTTTTTGTCCCTGCACCTGACCGGTACCGCCGGGTCATTCCCCAAGCCCCTGTCTGCTGCCCGGGAGAGGGAGTGCCTGGAGCGCTGTGCCGCCGGGGATCTGGAGGCCCGGAATATACTGGTGGAGCACAATCTGCGCCTGGTGGCCCACATCATCAAGAAGTATTACACGCAGTCCACTGACCAGGAGGACCTGATCTCCATCGGAACGATCGGGCTTATCAAGGCGGTCAATACCTTCCGCCCCGACAAGGGAATCAAGCTGGCCACCTACGCCGCTCGTTGTATAGAAAATGAGATACTCATGTACTTCCGGGGACAGAAAAAATTGCAGGGGGAGGTGTCGCTGAACGAGGCGCTGGATACGGGGCCGGAGGGTGACGCATTGTATTTGGGCGATGTGGTGGGAGAGGAGGACACCATGCTGGAGGAACTGCAAAGCAAGGAGGACCGCCGTCTGCTGCATCAGCTGCTGGCCCGGGAGCTGACCCCTCGGGAGGCGGATGTTCTGCGGCGGCGCTACGGCCTGGACGGCCATTTGCCCCAGACACAGCGGCAGGTGGCGGCCCATTACGGTATCAGCCGCAGCTATGTGTCCCGCATTGAGAAAAAGGCGCTGCACAAGCTGGAGGAGGCCCTGCGGGACCGGAGATAAAAGGCATCTTAACAACGCCTTAACGGCTGTGGCGGAAGGCTGTGCAGGTTGCATGAGGAAACATTCGCGCGGCAATAGAAATTCTCGCAACTGCACATTGTTTTCTATAATGAATTTGTTATAATAGTAACAAAAGACTGGGCGTTTCGGAGGAAAAGCGTACCTATGAGAAACTTTAAATGCTCCATTGCGGATATGCGTAAGCAGGTGTTTGCCGAAGTGGCGCGGCTGGCCTATGAGGGCGGAGACTACCGCCGCATGGAAAAGCTGCCCTATAAGATCGTCCCCGGTGAGGTGGGCAACCAACGGGAGTCCATCTTTTTGGAACGGGCTATCGTAGGCGAGCGCATACGGCTGGCTATGGGCCTGCCCCTGCGGCCGGTGGCGGAGCACAGCCTGCTCAGCGACGGGGTGGAGGAGAGTGCCATCGCGGAGAAGTACTACGATCCTCCACTGGTGAACATCATAAAATACGCCTGTAACGGCTGCACGCCTACTCACTATGAGGTCACGAATGCCTGCCAGGGCTGTCTGGCCCGCCATTGCCAGAATGCCTGCCCTAAAGGGGCCATTGCTATCGAACGCGGACAGGCGCATATCGACCAGGATAAGTGCATCAAGTGTGGCAAATGCCGGGATGCCTGTTCCTACCACGCCATCATCAAGTTTACCCGGCCCTGCCAGGAGGCCTGCGGCATGAATGCCATTGGTCAGGATGAGTACGGCCACGCCAAGATCGACTATGACAAGTGCGTCAGCTGCGGTATGTGTCTGGTGAATTGCTCCTTCGGCGCGATCGTGGATAAGGGACAGCTGTTCCAGCTGATCCACGCCATCCGTCGGGGCGACGAGGTGGTTGCGGTAATCGCGCCGGCCTTCTGGGGCCAGTTCGGAGACAATGTAACGCCGGGGCAGATCAAGGCCGCCATGCAGCAGTTGGGGTTCGCCGCGCTGGAGGAGGTGGCCGTGGGCGCCGATCTGTGCGCGGTGGAGGAGGCCGAGGAGTTTTTGCGTATGGTGCCGGAGAAGCAGCCATTTATGGCGACCTCCTGTTGTCCGGCATGGTCTGTGATGGCCAAAAAGGAGTTTCCCGGCTTTGCGCCATATATCTCCATGACCATGACGCCTATGGTGCTGACAGCGCGGCTGCAGAAGCGCCGCCGGCCTGGGTGCCGCGTCGTCTTTATCGGTCCCTGCGCCGCCAAAAAGCTGGAGGCCAGCCGCCGCAGTGTCCGCAGTGATGTGGATTTTGTCATCACCTTCGAGGAGCTGAGGGGAATGTTCGAGGCCAAGGGCATCGACTTCAGCCAGATTCCCGATCTGCCCTCCCACTACGAGGCCAGTGCCCCCGGCGTAGGCTTTGCCGCCGGCGGCGGCGTGGCCAAGGCGGTGGAGGAGGTGATCCACCGCCTGCACCCGGAGGTGGCGGTCAAGACCGCCGCCGCGGAGGGGCTGAACGAATGCCGGAAGATGCTGCGTATCGCCCGGACGGGTAAGTATGACGGCTATCTGCTGGAGGGCATGGCCTGCCCCGGCGGGTGTATTGCCGGTGCCGGTACTGTGCAGCCGCCGGAGAAATCCCGCCGTGCGCTGGAGAAGTACAAGGCGGCGGTATCTATCAGTAACCCGATGGACTCCCAGTATCTGGAGGGGACCCGCCTCCTGTACGAAAACGAAGCGGACTGGGACCGCGTGGGTCGGCATTGACGAATTTGGTGTACAGAAAGAACGAAAGCGCTCCAGATGGGGCGCTTTCGCCCGTTGTGACGAAGATGGCGGCAGCAGACGTGTTCTGCCGCGCTTCGACCGTGTGCGGTGTTATAATGGCAGACAGCAGAGTGCCCACCGCCAGCCGGGCGGCGGAGGAATGGGGGTATAACAACGGAAATGGAACTGTATAAGCGTGAACACAGGCGCTATATCCTGCGCCGCATGGTGTATGAGTTGTTCGGCGTTGGCGGTGAGGACGGTGGACGTCCCATATCTGCGGCGGCCGCAGCGAAGCCAGTATCCGAGGAAGATGCGAGATCCGGTGCGGAGACAACGGTGGGCGGCATGGGCAGCCGCTGAGCACATAGGAAAACGAGCGCCATCCGACAGGACGGCGCTCGCTGCTTATGTCTCCGGTTCTATGTAGTCCGGCTGCTCCAGTGTTTCCTCCGGCGTCATATCCTCCGCCGGGGTGGGGGTGGGGAGCTGCGGCGCGTTGGGGGCGCGGTCCCCCAAGGCAATGGCGTAATAGTCATAGGTCACCAGCAGCTCCGCGTAGTAGTATTGCAGGGATACACGGTCGTTGATGGCGCTGACATAGCCATCCGGCACCGTGACGCCGGGGTTGGCGGTGAAGGTGCGAGTAGAGGACTCGTACACGCCGGCGGCGGTGGCCCAGCTGTTGCCGGCAGCAGTGGGCAAGATCACCAGCGGGATGCTGCCGTAGGCATCGGCGGGGTCGTAGTCCTGATCCAGCACGTCCCGGCCGGACAGCAGACGGGAGTCATATTCCAGTCCGAACAGATTGCTCAGCGTGGGCACGATGTCCACGGCGCTGCACGGCTCAGATACGGTAACAGCTTCCTCCATGCCGCCGCACCACAGGATCAGCGCATTGCGGTAGCGGGAGGTGTCACGCTCCGAGTCTGTAAAGCCCCGCAGCTCGTTATAATAGTCCGTGTCTGTCTCTGACAGCAGGTAGGGGTAGTGGTCGGCGGCCAGGCAGATGACGGTGTCATCGGCAATACCGGCCTGCTCCAGCGCGTTTACCAGGTAGGTCAGTGCGTTCTCCAGCTCCAGGTTGGCGGCCACATAGGCCTGGACCTGGGGGGAGGCGTTGGGATAGGCGGCCTGAGCCTTGGCACGGTTTTTGGCGGCCATGGCGTGGCCCCATCCGTAGCCGCCGTGGCCGCTGACGGTCATGTAGTAGGTATGGAAGGGTGTGCCGTTCTGTACATAGGTGTCAATATACTGCGTGATGGTGTTCTGGATCATCTCCAGATCGGAGTAGGGCCAGCTGCCGTCCTCGGTCAGCTGCAGACCGTTGCCCTGACCCTGATAGTCGTAACCAAGGTTGGGATGGGTCTTGTCCCGGCGGTAGTAGTTGTAGATATTGTTGTGGTAGGCGGCGGTGGTGTAGCCCAGAGCCCGTAACTGATTGCCCAGGGCAAAGGGCATACTGTTGTTGGCTGTGGCGTAGAAGCTGACATTGCCGTTGACCCACGTGGGGAGCAGACCGGTCATCACCGCGTACTCGCCGCCGGTGGTAGATTGGCCCCAGCCGGGCTGATAGAAATTGTCGAACACGAAGCCCTCGTGGGTCAGACGGTAGAGGGTAGGCGTCAGCTCCTCACTGATGAACCAGGGGGAGAAGGACTCGGCGGTGAAAAGAATGAGGTTCTTGCCCTGGAACATACCGGTATACGCGTTCTGCTTGGAGGGCGTCAGCGAGCCGAAGTAGTCGGACATACGGGCCACGGTGCTGCTGGAGGCGTTCTCTGCCAGGGCGGCAAAATCGATGTTCATGGTATTTTCGCCGTAGACCACCGGCGTTGTGACAACAGGGGTGTCATCCGGCACATCTGTCTTCGTGCCAGTGTCCGGCAGCCGGGGGCTGGGGTGCCCGAAAATGGCGTAGGTGATCTCCAGCCGGACACTGGCGTTGAGCCCGAAGTGTGTCACGCCGGTGTCGGTGGTGAAGTTGTAGGTGTAGGCGTCGTGATAGGTGCCCCAGCGGGCCAGGCCGCTGCCGATGCCGCCGAACAGCAGGCATACGACCAGCAGGAACAGCAGGGACCAGCGGCCCATGCGCTGCTCGGTGACGATGCGCCGGCGCAGCAGAATGCACAGTGCCAGCGGAACAAAGGCCAGCAGGATAAAGGGCAGGCGGGGCAGCACGACATCCGGCAGGACCGTGTCGCCGAAACCGCCCACTACATCGCTGGCCATGTTGCCGATGAAGGACAGAGCGAAGTAGGACTTGAAGTAACTGCGGCAGCAGTACTCCACGCACACCAGCACCGTCCACAGGGCGGTGGCGGCGATAGAGACGATGGTAGCCGCCTGGCGGTGACGGAACAGATTGATGAGCAGACTCCAGAACAGCCCTGCGCCCAGGGCGAACAGCACCACCAGCACAAGCGTCCCGGTAAAGAAGGTGCTCTGCCTGTCGAAGGCCCGCAGCAGCAGCTCGTGGTACAGCAGCGCCGCCGGGAAGAACACCCAGTTCAGTGGGCCCCGAGGCAGAGAACTGGTATCCAGCCGGGAGGTGGCGGTATGTTTTTTTCTATCTCTCTCGTTCATACAACGTATACGTCCTTTAATGGCACCCGAGGGGCATCGTAGTAAGTGTTATGGTAACACAAGACGCCGCAGATTGCAACCGGCCCGGAACGCATTTCAGGTCCGCAGGAGCGCGTTTGCGGCAAAAAGCCCTCCGTGAGGAGGGCTTTTTCATTCATCGGTTCTGCAAATAGCGCTGTAAGGCATTGCTCTTGTCCAGCCGCCACAGCAGCAGGCCGCCCAGACCATAGCAGGCCACGGTCTCGCCCAGGCCCACCGTCAGGGCATTGAAGGCGTAGGTGGGCCAGAAAGCGGCGGAGGTACCTGCCTGCTCATAGGCCAGGACAAGGCCGATAAGCACGGTGTTGGCGATCACCGGCGGCAGAGGGGCCAGCCACTTCTTTTGGCACCGGGCGGTCAGCAGGGCGGCCAGCAGGGTGGCGGCGGAGCCGACCACGATGTCCAGCACGCCGTAGGGGCTGAGCAGGTTGGCGATCAGGCAGCCCACGCCCAAACCCCAGGCCGTCTCCGGCAGGAAGAAGGGCAGGACGCACAGCGCCTCGGAAAAACGGCACTGGATAGGACCGTAGGTGATGCCGAAAATAGAGCCGAAATAGCTGAGAACGGCGTAGGCGGCGGCGGTCAGCGCCGCGAGGGTCAGTTGCTTGGTGTGTAGCTTCACGGGGTCGTTTCCTCCTGTTCCAACACATACCAGTCGCCCTCCAGCGCGAAACCGGAGGCCACCATGGCATTTTTCAGCAGGTCCGTATTGCCGGAGGGATGGGTGTCCGCATCGGCAATGGCTACCTGCACCGCATCATCCGCACGGGCCAGGACCTCCAGTGTACAGCCCTGCTGCTCCAGCAGCGCGGCCGCATGGTCCAGAGCGCTGTCCATCGGGTCAAAGGGTTGGTCGTGTGCGGAGTTGTTCTTTTGTGCCTGCTCGGTGTCTCCGCCGGTGCCGTCAGACGGCGCGGCGCCATCTGGCACATCGCTGCGGTTTCCACCGTAGTAGCTGCTGACCATGTCGTTGTCGGCATTCGTATCGGCGGTGGCGGCGTCATCTGCAGCGTGATCGGTCCGGCCGGCGCGGCCTTGCAGCGCCAGGGGAAACGCCGCGCCCACGATGACCAGACATGCGGCGGCGGTCAGCAACCATTTCTTATAATTGCGTTTGGGATTGGAGGCGGCGCTGCCGCCCCGGGGCGTACTCTCTACCTGCGCCATGATGCGGTCCGTCAGGTCGGAGGGCGGCAGGGCGTCGCTCGCCAGCGCTTCGCGAAGTAATTTGTCCATCGGGTCAAAGGGCTGCTGTGTCACGGCTGCTCCCTCCTTTCACTGATCTCTGTCTGTAAGACGGCCCCACCGTCAAAAAGGTTCCCGCTGCCGTCCAGCAATTCCCGCAGCCGCATCTTGGCCCGGCTGATGCGGGACTTCACGGTGCCCTCACTGATCTCCAGCGCCGCGGCGATCTCGGCATAGTCCAGCTCCTGCATATACCGCAGCAGCAGGACCTGCCGGTGCTCCTCTGACAGCTGACCCAGCGCACGGCGGACAGTCTGCTGTGCTTCCGCCTGTTCTGCCTGGTCCTGCGGGCCGGGGCCGTCATCCGGCAGCTCCAGCTCGGTGACGTCGTCCATGCCCCGATGGCGCTTCTCCCGGCGGAGCCAGTCGATGGCGGCGTTGGTGGTTAGGCGGTAGAGCCATGTGGAGAAGCGGCAGGTACCGCGGAACTCCGGAAGTGCCCGCCATGCGGCGAGAAACGCCTCCTGGGTCACGTCGTCTGCCGCCGCTTCGCCGCACATCCGCAGGGCCAGACGGTATACCTGTGTCTGATAGGCTTCCACCAGCAGGCGGAAAGCTTCGCTATCGCCCTGCTGGGCGCGGCGCAGGATGTCCTGTTCATTGTTCATCGCAGATCCCTCCTGACACCCGCCGCCACCCGGTACAGCTCCTCCAGTGTGGTCAGGCGGACGATCTGTTCTTTGTAGTAGTTGGCGTGGCTCACGCCCTTGAGATACCAGCACAGCTGCTTGCGGGCCTCCAGCAGGGCGATGTGCTCGCCCTTGTCCTCCACAGCCAGCTCGATCTGCCGCACGGCGGTGTCCCACCGCTCACGCAGCGGCGGCAGGGGAGGAATGGGACGGCCCTCCAGCGCTGCCTGGGCCTGTTGAAACAGCCATGGGTTGCCGAAACAGCCCCGGCCGATCATGGCCATGTCCGCGCCAGTGAACTGTAAAATGCGGACGGCGTCCTCTGCCGAAAAGATGTCGCCGTTGGCGATGACCGGCACGGATACCGCTTCCTTCACCTGGCGGATGGTGGTCCAGTCAGCCTGACCGCTGTACATTTGGGTGCGGGTGCGGCCGTGGACGGCAATGGCACTGACGCCTGCCTGCTCCAGCATTTTGGACAACTCAACGGCGTTGATACTGCCTTTATCCCAGCCCCGGCGCATTTTCACCGTCACGGGTACGGGGCTGGCCTTGACCACCGCCTCGGCCAGTCGGGCAGCCTTCTCCGGATCCTTCATCAGGGCGGAGCCGTCGCCGTTGGCCACTATCTTGCCCACCGGGCAGCCCATGTTGATGTCGATAATGTCTGCGCCGGATATCTCGGCGGCGATGACGGCGGCTTCAGCCATGCAGGGGATATCGCTGCCGAAGATCTGGGCAGCGGCGGGCTTTTCGTTGGGGGCCAGCTTCAAAAGGCCGCGGCTTTTCTTGTCCTGATAGCACAGAGCCTTGGCGCTGACCAGTTCCGTGCAGCTCATGCCGGCGCCCAGCTCACGGCAGATCTGGCGAAAGGCCAGATCCGTAACACCGGCCATGGGTGCCAGGTACAGCTTGGAGTGTATTTCTACGTTTCCGATATACATGAAGGGCTCCTTTGTGCGTACTGCGTTTCTGCCGGATATTGTACCACAGAAATTTCCTATTGACAATCCGAATTAACTGTGTATACTGTTTATATACAGTTTGCACAAGGAGGCCTCTTATGCAGCTATACATCGACAACCGCAGCGGCGCGCCCATCTACGACCAGATCTACAGCCAGATCAAGGACGCCATATTGTCCGGACAGGTGGCCGAGGGCGAGGCGCTGCCCAGCATACGGGCGCTGGCCAAGGATCTGCGCATCAGCGTCATCACCACCAAACGCGCCTATGACGAGCTGGAAAACGAGGGATTTATCTACACCCTGCCCGGCAAGGGCTGCTTCGTGGCGGAGCGCAGCACGGAGCTGCTGCGGGAGGAAAATCTCAGGAAAATAGAGAGCCACATGCAGGAGATACGGCGGCTGGCCAACGCCTGCCGCCTGACGGAGCAGGAGCTGGACGACATGTGGCGCTTGCAGAAGGAGGAAGCAGAATGAACGCATTGGAGATACGCGGCCTGACGAAGCGGCGGGGCGATTTTGCCTTGCAGGGGCTTGACCTGACGCTGCCCGCCGGCTGCATTATGGGACTGATCGGTGAGAATGGCGCGGGCAAGTCCACCACCATACGGCTGATCCTGAACGCTCTCAGCCGGGACGGGGGCACCGTCGCCGTTTACGGCAAGGACAACCGGGCGCTGACCCCGTTGGAGCGGGAGGACATCGGCGCGGTGCTGGACGAGGTAGGGCTGCCGGAGTACATGACCGCCCGGCAGATCGGCCGCATGATGGCGGGCATCTTCGCCCGCTGGCAGCCGGAGGTGTACAGAGACTATCTGCGGCGGCTGGCGCTGCCGGAGGATAAGACCTTCAGGGACTTTTCACGGGGCATGAAGATGAAGCTGGGGCTGGCGGCGGCGCTGAGCCATCAGCCGAAGCTGCTGCTGCTGGACGAGGCCACCAGCGGCCTTGACCCGGTGGTACGGGACGAGATACTGACCATCTTCGCGGACTTCACCCGGGACGAGGAGCACGCCGTGCTGATCTCCAGCCACATCGTCAGCGATCTGGAGAAGATCTGCGACTACATCGCGTTTCTGCACAAAGGGCGGCTGCTGCTGTGCGAAGAGAAGGATCGACTGACGGAGGAATACGGCATCCTGCGGGGCGGTACGGACGGTATCGCTCCGGCGGCGGTGTGCGGACGGCACGCCACGCCCTACGGCACGGAGTATCTGGTGCGGCGGGATGCGGTACCCGTCGGCATGGCGCTGGGACAGGTGAACATCGAGGATCTGTTCGTGTTCATGGCAAAGGAGGCGTGAGATGAAGGGATTGTTTTATAAGGAGGCGCGCTGCCTGTGGCACTTCGGCAAGACGTATCTGCTGATGCTGGTAATTTTTCTGGGGCTCGCCCTGTACCAGTCCACGGACAGCAGCGGTGGCGCGGTGTGGATGCTGTATCCCATATTCTTCGCCGGGGCGCTGCCGGCGTCGCTGATCGGCGACGATGAAAAGAGCGGCTGGCTGACCTACTGCGATACTCTGCCCGTGACCCGGCGGCAGATCGTGACGGTCAAGTACATCACCTGCCTTGTCACGGCGGCGGCAGTCTGCCTGCTGGCGGTGCCGGTGGTGCTGCTGCGGCACGATACCGTGGCGGCCATGCCGTTTCTGGCGATGATGGCTCCGGTGGGACTGATCGTCCCCTCGGTCATGCTGCCCACCACCTACAAGCTGGGCGCCACCAAGGGGCGCGTGGTGTATATCGTCATGCTGATGGTCGTGGCGGCGACCTGCGCGGTGCTGATGACGTCCGAATCGGTAAGAGGGGTGCTGACCGTACTTCCGATTTTGCCGGTCATCATCATTACACTGGCGATATTCGTCGGCAGCTGGGCGCTGTCCGTGAAGTGGTTCAAGGCCCGGGAGCTGTAAATAGAGCAGAGGGCGGCGATTACCCGCCGCCCTCTGAAAAAATTGCAGGAAAAACAGGAAATGGGTGTTGACATTCTGCGCGGTACTTGCTATAATAAGCAAGCTTTAGTTCCAAGACGAAAGCGCACATGGCCAAGTAGTTCAGTTGGTTAGAACGCCAGCCTGTCACGCTGGAGGTCGAGGGTTCGAGCCCCTTCTTGGTCGCCATATATGCTGCTGTAGCTCAGTAGGTAGAGCGCATCCTTGGTAAGGATGAGGTCGGCGGTTCGAATCCGCCCAGCAGCTCCACAGAAAAACCTTGAAACCGCAATGGTTTCGAGGTTTTTCCCTTTTTGCGTGTGTGGTGAGCAAATGACGGAAACCGCAACAAAAACCGCAACGGAGCACAAAAAGAACGCCGGGAGCAATCCCGGCGCTACGTTTTATTCGTAGAGTTTATGTAGCCAGTTGGTACGAATGTGGTGAATTATCTCCTCTGCGTATTCACGCTTTTCGGCATCAAAAGAAGATTGTTTCCCGCGAATGCGTTTGATCAAACGTTTTCCGTCACCTTTTGTCATGCCCTGCGGGGGCTGGAGGTCTGTATCTCCCAAGTCTCCCAATTCTGCCAATTTGACTTGCATAGCAGCGATAATAAGCAGCAACTCAGTCTTGCCGGCGTGATCAATAATGTTCAATAGTTCTTGTCTGGCATCCATTTTTATTTTCCTCCTTGTTTTATCGGCGGGAGGCTGATACAATATCCGTACCAACCTCCCTTTGGTGGGTGGTGGTTATGGCTCTCTGTGTCGCGTGCTTTGGTCGGCGAGGACACAGAGGGCTTTTCTATTGCGTCCAGTAGTGTCAGCACCCAGCGGGTAAGCTGGATCGCTCCTGCCACGGTTATAACGGCTTCCATCATGCGATGCAGAACCGGCGGGCAGTGGTGGTCTTGGTAAACTGCGCCGTCAGGTCAGGCAGTGCCTTTTTCAGTGCAGTGGTGTCCAGGCGGGAAGAAGTCACAGCCTTGTAGGTCACTTTCCAATCCGCGCCGTTGAGGGTATCCACGCCCTCAGCGTCCATGTGCCGCTTGATGCTGTCCGTGATGCTCTCAATCTCTGCGGCCAGTTCATCGGCCATGCGGCGCAACTCCCGCAGTTCCTTGATCTTGCTGTCCATTTCGTTGATGCTCATTTCTTGTTCCTCCATTTGTTTTGTTGAGGCGGGTGACGTCTGGCATGTATTGAACCGTCTGTTTCGGTGTTTCACCAGTATGTCTGTCACTCGCTTGTGGCTTGTTTAAGGCCGCCCCTTGTTCCCTTGCTGTGATTATAGTATATATTATATTGCGCAATATATCAATAGGCAGAACGACCAAAGTTATTGCGCAATATTTGTGTAAAATGAGTATTGCGCAATACTTGATTGTATTGTATAATATAGATACAATGGAGGAGAGAGCAAAAAATCTGCTCCCCCGGAACGGAGAAACAAATGACCAGTAAATCAGAGTATCGTAATAGCTGGATTGCAGAAAAGCTTGATAGAATTAACTTGACTGTCCCTAAAGGAAGAAAAGAGGTAATACAGGCTTACGCAAAGGCTCACGGTGAGAGCGTAAACGGCTTCATAAACCGGGCTATAGATGAAGCTATGGGATGTGACAATGGTAATAATATGGCTACTAATGAGTAGAAAAGGAGGGGCACAGTCGTACCAATTTTATTATCGAAAGCATAGAATCAATTTTAGTCAATGGCGAATTAACCAAAACAACAATAGTTGACACGGCCAACAAAACACTGTATCATGGAGAAAAAGAGATTAAAGGATGTAGAAACATGAGCAGGAAAATGTCACTTGAAGAGTTGGCCGATCACTGTGGTAGAGCTGTCTCGTCGTTAGGAGCTTTACTTGCGGATTTTTCCGCATCCGGCATTGATAAGATGGCTAAAAGAGCTATGCTTATTTCTTATTGGGTTGGAACGTACACAAAATATCTCCGTGAGGAGGACAGCTTTTCTCCGCAAAGTGTATTTAGATTAAAAAGAGGGGCGATTGTTCGCGTTGAATTCGGATATAGGATTGGCCGAGAGTTAGGGGGGCGACATTATGCAGTTGTCCTTGATAACAACAACTCTATAAATCGGAATACAGTGACGGTCATACCTCTTGGATCAAAGAAGGCGGATTCTAAAGATGACATGCATAATGTTGTTCTTGTGGATGGCGTGTATTCGCCGGTGAAAAAGAAACTGGATGCACTAATCGCTGACGCGAAGAGAACTGCTGACGAAGCCCGTGAAATGAGTGCTTCAATTAAGGCGGCATCCCCCGAAAAGCAGTCTGTACTAAGGGCGGTGCAAAGGCAAAAAATCGACACTGCACAGCGCCTTATTGTGCAGGCGACCGCATGGGTTGATGAAATTTCTCATTTACAGGCGGGGTCGGTTGCAAAAGTAGATCAGATAACAACGATTAGTAAGATGCGTATATCCCAGCCGCTACAAAAATCCCATCCATTGTATGGAGTTAGGCTATCTTCCAGAGACCTTGAAAAAATCGACGCTCGAGTTGTGTCGTTATTCTTCCCACAAAAAAACCAGTAGTGTCCGTGAATTCTTCATTGACATATAGCATATACTGTGGTATGATCTTATTATCAAGCCGCTTGCCGGCAGTGCGAAAGCACATATTAGGATCAAGTAAAGGCGCACCCCAAATGGGTGCGCCTTTGCATTTTTTTGTGGCGGAAATGAACTGATTTGTATGATGATGTGTACGGTGATGGTGGTGATTCCTTCGTTGAGCCTCTCAATAGTCGATAAACACGCTCTCTGCCGTGCCGTTGCCGGAGAGCCACAGTGCAGCGTGTAGGCTATTCGGATCACGGGCGGCGCTGCTTGCATCGCGGCAAAATCGGTCAAAAGCGTCCTTGCGTGCCTTTGCGCCGATGGGACGATCCGCTGTTAAGCCCCAGTCTCGGTGCTTCTCGCCGTATTCCGCAAGGAGCTGCAGCATGGTTGCATTGTCGCGGTGCTTGTCACAAAGCGCCTGGAACTGCGCCGGATCAAAGTGAAAATCGGCTTGCAGCAGCTTCAAATCGCCCGTGTCAATCTTAGAGCCGTCGGCGGTGTTCCATTCGTCAACGGCGGCGTGGTGCGCGAGGCGGTCGCGCTCGATCCGGGTATTGACCGTACCCAGGGCATCGGCACGGGCGCGGGCGAGTTCAGCAGACTTCGCCTCGGCATCCGCCGGAGCGATCTTGCCGGCCTTCCTCGCTGCGGCCAGCTCCTTTTCTGCCGCCGTGATTTCTTCAAGTGTCGTCACGCACAGTTCAACGCTTTCGCGTACAGATTTCCCAAAATTCATAGTTTCTCCTTTCAAGTATCAATAATTATCGTTGTTTCACAGACGGCGCAGAATTGCTGCGCCTCGCCCAGTGTGCTACAGAGCCGTGCCGCTTTGCCATCGCCGCGAGATGCAATAAAGCCATCCTCTGTCGGTAGAATAACGGCCACACCAGGGCGCTGCAAGCTCAACTCCTCCAACTTTTCCAGCCTCCCGCGAATAGTTCTGATGCTCATTTAATATTCACCTCTGGCACGTTCAAGATTTTCGATGCGCATTAAAATGTCATTGACCTCTGTCAGTTTTAGGGTGCTTTCAATGACGATCCGCGCGGCATTTGTCTTTGCCGCCGGAGGTGCATCCGCATCCTGCATGACCTCCTCCAATGTTTCAAGCGCTGGACACAAGAGCCGTTGTGCCTTGCGCGTTGCATTTTCTGTCAATTCTTGGAAAGCGGCGCGGTACGCTTCACAGAATTCATCGTTCTGGAAATAGACGCGTAGCGTTCGCGATGTGAGGCCGCATTTCCGGGCAGCATCTTCACGGGATGGACTGGCCAGCAGTGCCGCTATTGCTTTCTGTTGGTTTTGCGTCAATGCCATTGGCTGAAATCTCCTTTCTCGGAAAATTATGGATTTTTGCGGAATAAAGCGTCATAAAGTCCGAAAGGCTCATTGTCACATGCCACGGTTCACGGCTCCGGCGGTGGAATACGGTGGGTAGACCATCACGGAAACGCTTGCTATCTCGTGTTGCCTGCGCCATCCATTCTGAAAGCCTGACTTGCTCGGTTCTTTTGACCTCAATATGTATTCCCGGCAGCCCCACAAGATCTGGAACATCACCGAAGGACATAGAGCCGCCGCGCTCTATGGGATACCCATATTCGCGGAGAATAGCGGCAAGTTCCCTTTCACCGTCCGCGCCTTTGCGCTGTGACCTCTTCCCGCCTTTTGCGCGGCTTGCAAGCCCTGCCTGTGAGTTTTTAACTTTCTGTGGCGTTGCTTTACCACCTACCTTCCTTCAACGTGTCCTGCGGCTTCCTAACGGCTGTAGAGGGCTGTCCTCTTTGCGCGTCAATAAAGCTCCTCGTAGAATTTTAACTCGCGTATCCGACCACTAAAAAAGTGGTTGATGTTGCGGTCACAGCTACGGTATTTTGTAGAAAAATACCTGTCGATCAAAACCGGGTAATCTTCCGGCTCTATGTCCGCGTACTGACCACCGCTGCACTCCCGGTCGATATAGGGCATATCCTGGCAGATACGCACGATCTGACTTGCTTTAATTGGCGGGTGCGGCCTGCCGGTATGTTCCTCGTACTTTTCGAAGTAGTACTGAAACACGCTCAAAGATTCTTCGAGGGTGTACGGGCTAACAGGGTAAACGCTCGCAGTTATTTGAGCAAACTTGTCAAAATCAAAAATCAATTTATCACTCCTTTGCAAAACAAGGGGGGGCGGGGCGCAGCCCCCTTATACTTTGTGAATATCGGAGATATTCCCTTTTACACTTCTGATTATTGCTTAGTGCTTATTGCTTAGTGCTTCTCTATGCTACCCCATAGTCTGCTATAGGGTGGGTATAGGGGGGTATAGGGGGGCTATCTATCCCCCCATCGCGTCTCTGCTCCCGCCCTTCCGTTTTCTACGGATTCTTGAAAGTCTCTCATGCTCTCGTCAATATATGGGCGAATTACGCAGAAAACCGTAAATGCGCCGGGGCTAAGCTGTGAGGAATCTATTTCCTCGCCGTCAAAGTACGCGAATGCGGTTTTCAGTCCTAACCCGGCGTCAGCGTCCGACACTGACGAAATAGCCGCCCTCTGGTGATATAGCATCTTCCACCACGTCGCACGCTTTTCCTTCTTCCTGTACGCCATTCGTTCAAGTTCTTTCCACGGCATCCGCCGCCAGTAAAATTTCTTTCGCTCTGTGTCGCATGGAGCGGACAAAGCGTGCCTTTTCTTCCTCGTTCGCAGGGAGATAATACCCCGTTGCATTATCACTGAGCACGGCTATTCCCGCGCGGCGCTCGGTGGCGATCATGGCGCGGATTGTTCGACCGTCAAGCCCGGTCATGCTCTCTAAGTTCCGAAGAGGTACGGCGTTCTCTTGCCCCTTGCAAAGCAGATCGGCAATCTTCGGTTGACGGTCACACTCCGCCGTACTATAATGCTGGTAGGATATAGCCGCCCTGCTACAAGCTGCTGTTCCTGCTGCCCGCTCCGTCGCTGCAACGATGGGGTGGGCGTTTTCTTTTGCATTCATTCCTCTGCGTCTCCATCCGTGTTGAACTTGCGGAGGAGTGCCGGGACATTGACGAGGTACACCGTGCCGGACATGATGTGCGGGATACTCCCATCCCTGCAACCTCGCCGCAAGAAATACTGCGACAGGCCGGTTACACGGCTGGCGGCGGGAATCTTCTGAAATGGGGTCACCGTCTCAAATTGCTCTGTTTTCATCTGGGTTATCGTCCTTTCTTGTAAATTGCAGCAGCCTATTGACAATCAAGCAAAACTTTGATACACTCGATTACGACAAGCAACGCTTTCTGATTGCAGTATACCAAAAGCCACAACAGAAAGCAAGCACAGATTGCCTTGTTGTGAAAAATGAAAGCAATAATTGATCTCGGAGGTAATTATGGGGCGCAAAAAAACACCGACTTCAACAATGAATGTGGCGGAAAAGCAGAACACAGACCTTGCAAAAAGACTGGATGGGCTTATAACGGATGTAAATGCACTGAAAAACTACTTGGGGATTTCAGCGCAAGCTATCAACCAATACAGGCTCGGAATATCGCGTCCATCGCTGGAAAACCTCTGTAAGATTGCCGATTATTATCATGTGACAACTGATTACTTGCTTGGGCGGACAACATCTAAGTCGATTGATGAGGATGTTCTGACGACGATACAGACGGTAGGTCTGTCTGATTTGGCAGTTTACGCCCTTAAAAGTGATAGTAATGGAAAGAAGAATAGAGATATTTTTTTTATTGAGGATTTTCTGATCAGGGAACTCTATGTTTCTTCTTGGGCGCGATACATTCGCGATTGTGTAAGAAATATAGCACAGTTAGAAACTCTGCGGCCAAAATTAGGAGCTGACCTTGTTGAAGATAAGACGGAATACTATCGGTGGCAAGCTACACAGAGATTTGAAAAAAGCCTTGATGATGCAATTAAAGAGTTTTCTCCTCTTTATGCAGACGATTTGAAAATCGACGATAAGAGGGCATACCTTGCCGAGCGCAGGGCAGAGTTTGAAAAATACCTTGAACGCATCATAAAAATGGAGGAAGCGGAGGTGAAAGAAAGTGCCTTCAATCAGAAAAAAGGAGAATAAAGCCGGACAGATATTCTATGAAATTCAGGTTTCGCGCGGGCGCTCCCGATCTCGCCTAACTTCCCGCTGGTATCCGCCGGAGGGATGGAGCCAAAAGGCCATTGACCGTGAACTTGCAAAAGTAGCCGCCGAATTTGAGCGCCGCTGCGACAATGGCGAGGCTATCAGTAGAGCCGAACAAAAAGAAAAAGACCTCCTGCAAAAACAGGAGGCCGCAAAGATTCAGACTTTGCGCCAGTATGGGGAGCGGGTGTTTATGCCCGCAAAGGCTGTCACAATCAGCGAGAATAGCCGAAGCAGTTTTCAGGGCAACCTTGACCGTTGGATATATCCAGCACTCGGCGAAATGAAAATGCCGGATATTACGGCGGCAAATATATCGGCGCTGCTGCTGGATATGCAGGCGCAGGGAAAAGCGCACGCAACCTGCATTAAGGTCTACACGGTGCTAAAGTCGCTTTTCAAAATGGCGTATTTGTCTGACATTATCCAGAAAAACCCAATGGATAAAGTAGAGCGCCCAAAGCAGAGAAAGGACGAAGTACGGGCGCAGGAGCCGGAGGCATACACGGTCGAAGAAGTACAATACATTCTATCCTGCCTCGATCGAGAGCCGTTAAAATGGAAGGCCATGATCCGGCTGCTGGTAGATACAGGAATCAGGCGCGGCGAGTGCTGCGGCCTTCAATGGAAAGACATTGACTTTAAGGAGAACACAATAACCATCGCGGGTAACCTCTGCTACACGCCGCAAAAGGGCGTATATCTCGACACACCGAAAAACGGTAAGACGCGCATCATAGATGTTGACGCGGATGTGATCGCCCTTTTGCAGCAGTTAAGGCAGCAACAGGCCAGTCACGCCCTGAGTGCGTTTGTATTTACGCAGGACAACAGCCCGGAGCCAATGCACCCACAATCACCTACACGCTATTTGAAAAAGTTTGCCGCTCGATATGGTATTGACGATCTACACCCGCACAAGTTGCGGCATAGCTTCGCAAGCATCGCCATTACCAACGGTGTAGATATTGCCAGCGTTTCAGAGAAGTTAGGGCATTCCGATAAGGCGGTTACGCTGCGAATGTATACCCATTCCGACGCAGAGAGCATGAAACGTGCAAGCCAGATTTTCAGAGATGCGCTAAAAAATACAGCTCAATAAAAACCGCAACAAAACCGCAACCGTCATTAAAAAACCGCAACAGGAAGGGCGCAACAAGTTACAACAAGAAACAGTAACGAAAGTCGAAAAGCCTTGCTATATCAACGGTTTTTATGAACAAGGCACGACAGGCGACAACAAGAAAAAACAGGCGGTAAATATTTGGTAAGGATGAGGTCGGCGGTTCGAATCCGCCCAGCAGCTCCAAAAAGCATCGAAAACTTCGGTTTTCGGTGCTTTTTTGTTGTAAAAACGTTGAAAGACGTGTGGGTCAAAATGCGGGTCAACTGCCTGACCCACACCCTGACCCACACGCGGAAATACGCGGAAAGAGCGAAAAAGGGGCGGAAAGGAAGTTCGGCAATCTATCAGATGGCTTTTGCTACTTTTAATGCACAATATGCGTATTCATTCATCTTTTAATCGCCTAAGTGGAACCTCAAACTGTTCTACCATTTGGTACATAGGTTCTTTCCCCTCAAGGAAGTCTTGATAGTCTGGATACTCTTCGTAAAGCTTCAGCTTTTGAAGGACTTCCCGCGCCGTTTTAGCGCCTACACTCCGACTCCAGCCAGCAAAACCTATTGAATAGTTAATTGTTTCGGGCTTAAATGGCCACGGCCTTTTTACTTCTCGCCGCAAATGAATTTTCCCATTCTCCAATTTTGTTGTAATGTTTGCCCCCTCCAGTGCGGCTATAAATTCTTTCATTGTTGGCGAAACATGATTGTCCCATGTCTGCCCAGCCGCCCTCTGTTTTGACGGTTACGGACAAATCACTTAAAAAATATTGCACTGCTATTATGCACCACTGTAACGAGAACGCATTGTATACTCCGTTCCGTTTCGTGTTAGTAGGAAACCAATGGGACTGCCTTGATAAAGGCTGTCAATCCACCGCTGATCGGCACTCCCGATGGGGCTGATGACCCCTTCATATTGAAAGGAAACATCTATTTCCACAATCCAAGTATCTTTGCTGATTTCAGATGGTCTAAGTACGTATATATCCGCGCTTTCTCTGTCCATATCAGTCGTTGGCAGTAGGCGCACTTTGAGATCCCTGTACTCCGTAATCGTAAATGTTCGAGCATCGGAAGGAGTCATCAAGTCGTCGAGGAACGATTTTGCTAATTCGACAGCAGCTTCCTCGGGATAGGTAGTGCTTTCTTCAGAATCTAAGGCTCTCTTTCCGCTTACATAAACGTACAGTTTTGTATTCTCGATGGGAATGGAATACGGCGTTTTAGGTTGAGGATCACTGACGGGTACTTGAGGCAGCGGGACATTGGCAGGCATCTGAATTCTGCGCAACACAAGCAATGCAACTAGCGCACACAGCACTGCAGCAACCATCCAGTGGATATGCTTTCTGCGTATATATTGAGCGAATTTACCATCGTGTGCCATTTGCTAACCTCCTTACCTGTTTCTTCCTACCTTCAGAAACGTGATGACCTAGCGATCTCTTTTTTAGTCGATTCCCCTCACATTCATAAAGCGGTAGTTTTAAGCCCACCGCAAAGGACTGCCTTGCGGTGTAAAGAATACTGTGGATTGGATTTCTTTTCTGCACCTCATTATAATACAATAATACAAACCGCGCGGAAGTAAAAGGGGATAAATACAAACAAGCCATTTATTTTCCGCCAAGGCTTTCACTACTTGTTTTGTAAACACACGAACACAAGCAATTAGGCTGAATATTTCATATGTCACCTCCCTACTGATATGCCAACGTGGATGCTCTATTAGTATAGTTGATTTAACATGGCCGATTATTACAACATTTCCCAATTAATTGAAATTTGTCCTGGTTCTCCTGCCCAGATGTCTCTATCAGAGTCAGGCTCTCCTTGGGCGAATATCCCTACAGCACCGAGTGCAGGGTGTGTCCATCTGACACGGAAGAAGATTTGGTTGCTGTTGTCCCGAGTGTGCTACCTGCAACACAGATATTTTTATTGTAACATGGACTGTTGCGCTTTGCAACGAGGGGGTTTGTTAAGTGCCAAGTCAGATTCTTGGCATACCCCGTGTGCTGGTGACCTCGCGGACGCTGCCGCCGCGCAGCTTGTTATACTCCTCGCGAGTCATGTCCACGTCTGCCGCCAGTAGATGGTTGGTGATGTTGTGCTCCACGGTCAGGTTGAACAGCAGCTTGGACATGCGGTTTGCGAACACGCCCAGCGTTCCCTTCAGCACGTCAGCCACTGCGTGGGGCAGGAACGCTCCGGCGTTCTGCACCTTCAGGTAGCCGTCATAGAACCGAACGGCCTTTTCCACGAACTCACTTTGGCTGCCGCAGTTGGCCAGCGGCGCGTTTATTTCTATCATTTTCTTCGCTTCCGGCGTAAGCCAAAAAGCGTACTTTTCCTTGCTATTTGTCATCTTGGCTTTCCTCCTTGAATTTTTGCCGCGACCCCGCAGCTTTTCCCGTAACTGCGGGGTTTTTTCTGTTCTCGACCCCACCGCCCGCCGAAAATCCCCTTCTACGACGCCGGTGGTGGAACGGTGCAACTGCCCGCACTGCGGGCAGAAGTGACCGGGGCGGGGGCGTCCACGACGCCGCCCCTTTCTCCTGCTTCGCTTTCGGCGCACCGAAAAGCTCCCCAACACGCGCCCAAATAGGCTGGGAGGTATCCGTACCCCACCTTCGCCCTGCGAGGCCACACAACGGCCCACAGGCGGCAACACGGCGGGCAACCGGCGTGAGGCGCGGTGTGGCTGCGAATTTCCCTTTTCCTCCCCTGGGTTTGCTCCAAAATCGTGATTTTCCGGGGCGAAACGGCATCGTGTGCCTCTGTCAAAAATCGGTACATTTTCGCTCCGTGACGGCTGTGACAGGTGTGACGGCAAATCCAGCACAGGCACCATATCAGTTTTTCCCGTCACTGCCGTCACTCCCGTCACACGGAAGGCAAAGGATACTCAGCGTCCGCGTTGTCCGTGTGCGTTCGCTGACCACGCGGATAAGCTGCAGGCGCAGAATAAAAAGGTCGTGGAGGAATTTGACCGCGCAAAGCAGCGGATGTACAAACGCTATGAGCGTGCGCTGAACCCGAACAAAAAGGCATCTAAAAAGGATCTGAGCTATGCGGAGTATTATGAGTGGTTGGAAAATGCAGCGGAAGCACGGGATGCGTACCTTGCAGGAAAGCTCTCCGAGAAAGACGCTCTGAAGGCTATTAGGGAAGATTTTGTAAACAGAGACAAAATGTAAGAACAAACGCAAATCAGAAAATGCAAAACAGTGAACGGCACGAAGGGTATTCCTTCGTGCCGTTCGTTCTTATCGTCAACTCGGCTCCGGACGCATGGCGTTAAATGTGCACAAATTAGAGTGGCTTTTATGTATCATTCGCCGAAATTTCTCATTATTCGCCATCCTATGCTCCGCGCATATTGTCAGCAGAATACAATCGTAGTATAATCAATGTGCGTAATTTCGACCACCTGGGGGTGTTGCTATGGCTGTGCCAAAACTTATCATTCAGCAAAAAAAATATACAGAAGAATCCGCCGTGATCTCCATGCGTCTGCCCAAGGATATGATTCGCGACATTGACGCTATCGCCAAGTATGTGGGCTGTACCCGCAACGAGATTATGGTCAAGTGCTTTGAGTTCGCATTGGAACACATGGAAGTATCGGAACGACAGGACGGAACTGACCGTCCACAGAAATAAACGAGGGGAGAAAGAGAAATGTCTGTTATCAAGTGCAAAATGTGCGGTGGAGATCTGGAGCTGATCGAGGGCAGCAGCGTCGCCGTGTGCGAATACTGCGGCTCTCAGCAGACGGTACCCGCCGCTGACAATGAGAAAAAGCTGACACTGTTCGCCCGCGCCAATCGGCTGCGCCTTGCCTGCGAGTTCGACAAGGCCGCCGGTGTGTATGAGAGCATCGTGGCGGACTTCCCCACAGAGGCCGAGGCCTACTGGGGTCTTGTGCTGTGCCGCTACGGCATCGAGTACGTGGACGACCCCGCCACGGGGAAGAAGATCCCCACCTGCCACCGCTCCAGCTTTGACAGCGTGATGGAAGACAGCGACTTTGAGCAGGCGCTGGAGAACGCCGACGCCGTGGCGCGGCGTGTCTACCGGGACGAGGCCAAGGCCATCGAGGAGCTGCGCCGGGGCATCGTGGAGGTGTCCGGCAAGGAGCCACCCTACGATATTTTCATCTGCTACAAGGAGACTGCCGAGGACGGCCAGCGCACCGTGGACAGCGTGATCGCGCAGGATGTGTACGACGCGCTGACAGAGAAGGGTTACCGGGTGTTTTTCAGCCGCATTTCGCTGGAGGATAAGCTGGGCACGGAGTATGAGCCGTATATTTTTGCCGCGCTGCACTCCGCCAAGATCATGCTGGCTTTCGGTACGGACTACGAGTATTACAACGCCGTGTGGGTGAAAAACGAGTGGAGCCGCTATTTGCAGCTGATGACCAAGGACAAAAGCAAGCACCTGATCCCATGCTACAAGGGCATCGACGCCTACGATATGCCCAAGGAGTTCGCCAAGTTGCAGGCACAGGACATGGGCAAGGTGGGGGCGATGCAGGATCTTCTGCGCGGCGTGGATAAGATCATGGGGAAAGGTGCGGGTGCTGCGCCTGCGGCGGACACAACGGCAGCTCCTGCTCCCACGGTAAATCCAACGGTCACTTCGCTGCTGGAACGCGCTGAAATGTTCCTTGCGGATGGTGATTGGGATAACGCCGATACATACTGCGAAAGGACTCTGGACATTGAACCGAAAAACGGCACGGCGTATTTTTATAAGCTGATGGCGAAGCTGAAAGTGAAGAAGCAAGCGGATTTGGAAAACTGCACAAATCCGTTTGACACCTCCGCGCTTTGCGAGAAAGTGTTCCAGTATGGCGCAGAGGAAGATGTTGCGTTCCTGCGGGAATGCAACAATGCCATTCGCTATCGGAACGCAACGCAGATGTTGGAGCGGGCCGAGACCGCAGAGGAGTGCCAAAAAGCGGCAGAGTTGTTTGCCAAACTTTCGGGTTATAAAGATTCAGATAATTGGGCACAAAAGGCAGAAGCGCAGCGGGAGAAAGCAGAGGCTGAATACCAAGCGCTCTGCCATCCGCTGGAACTAAAACGATCTGCCATTGCAACCTATCATAAGATGCTTGCGGCAGGCATGAATCATACGGTAGGCCTAAAGGCAGATGGTACAGTGGTGGCAGTGGGTGATAATAGAGAAGGTCAGTGTAACGTAGATGCTTGGCATGACATCGCAGCAATCGCCACAGGATCGGATCATACGGTAGGTTTGAAGAAAAATGGTACAGTGGTAGCTGTCGGCGATAATAGTCAGTGCAATGTTTCCGATTGGTGGGGTATTCTGGCTATTGCAATAGGATCGTGGCATACGGTAGGTTTGAAATCAAACGGCACTGTGATGGCTGTTGGCAGTAACAGATATGGCCAGTGCAACGTCTCCGATTGGAAAGATATTGCGGCTATTACAGCAGGGGATTGTCATACGGTAGGCTTAAAATCGAATGGTACGGTGGTAGCTGTCGGTGAAAACGAGGCTGGACAGTGCAATATCACAGACTGGCAGGACATTGTAGCTGTCACTGCATATTCACATACAGTCGGCCTGAAAGCAAACGGCACAGTGGTTGCTGCTGGGTATAACAAAGCAGGCCAGTGCAATGTAGATGGTTGGTGTAATATTGTGGCAATCGCTGTAGAGTCTGATCGCACGATAGGTCTAAGGGCAGATGGTACGGTGGTGGCCGCGGGTGATAACAGCTTTGGCAAATGCAATGTGAAAGACTGGCGTGACATTGTGATGATTGCCACAGGATCGAATCATACGGTGGGATTGAAGAAGAACGGCATGGTGGTTGCTATTGGAGATAATGATTATGGTCAATGTGATGTGACGGGCTGGCGCGACATTGTGGCAATCGCCGCAAAATCCGATTGTACGATAGGTCTAAAGGCAAACGGTAAAGTAATTGCAACAGGTGACAATAGACAGGGACAATGCAATGTGATCAACTGGAAATTGTTTTACACAGAGGAAGAACTGACCGCAATCAGAAAAGAAAAAGAAGCAGCTGAAGCACTGCGAAAGGCAAAAGTGTACGTGCAGGCGCTGCAATTAGCAAAATACGATACATCGCAAGCGCAAATTGATGCAGCAAAAAAGTTTTCCGAGATTCCCGGCTGGCGGGACGCCGATGAAAAAGCAGAGCTATGCCGTCAAGCCGCAGAAAGGCTTGCACGGCAGGAAGAGGAGCGCGCTGAGCAGGAGCGTAGACAGCAGCAATGGCGTACCGCTGGTCGCTGCCAGCATTGCGGCGGCGAATTTAAAGGACTCTTTACGAAGAAATGTGTTCAGTGCCATCGGGAAAAGGACTATTAAACAGCAAAATATATGGAAAGCGGTATAAATGTAATGGAAGAAAGGCAAATCAAAATCCCACAGGTACTTCTGCTTGGGAATGGGTTAAACAAAGCATATCAAGGTGCAAGCTGGAATGAGCTAATTGAGAGCATTTGGGTAAACAAAAAGATAACTTCAAACGCCATTTGTGACGCGCCGTTTCCTTTACAAGCTGTTATTGCTACAGATGATTCTATTGATGAGAAATTGAAAGAAAAACCGGATTCATTCTATGGAGTTAAATCTATAGATGAGATTAGAACTCCGATTGAGCAGCTGTTAGGAATAGGGCTTGACCATATCCTTACAACAAACTACAGTTATGAAATTGAGCGAGTAGCCTGTCCTTTAGTGGATCGGGATGGTAGGTACTGTAAAAAGTTAACGGCACACACGGGTGCCTGCAAAAATGCTGAGACGAGATATCTGCTTCACACATATAATCAACTGCCTTACGGGGATTTTATCAATAAAGTGTGGCATATCCACGGAGAAATGCGTAAGCCTCAGAGTGTGGTATTGGGGCATTACTACTACGGTAAGCTATTAGGAAAATACATGGCAGAACTTGATAAGCGTGGAAATCAACAAAAAATACGGCAAGAGAAGTATTTGCCGCCAATTATGGACTCATGGATTGATGCATTCATCATGGGGGACGTATATGTACTCGGCTTTGGGTACGATTTCTCTGAAATGGATATGTGGTGGCTGTTGAATCGGAAAAAGCGTGAAAACGCACGCCATGGAAAAGTTGTATTCTACGAGCCATCTTTCGGAAAGGAACTCAAACTGTCAATGCTTGATACATACGGTGTCCAAACAGAAGATTTGGGATTTCGGGCACAAGGTCCTAATTACAAAGCGTTTTACGAAGCTGCAATCGACGATATTCGAAAATGTGTAAAACAAGCACAGGAGGAGATCTATCATGGCTAAATTTGTAATAGAATGTCCCAACTGCGGCAAGTTTGCCGAGGGTAAGACCGGGTTCTTTGCCCGGAAAAAGATCGACTGCGCCTGCGGATATACCATCAACGTCCGCACGGATAAGATGGCGTCGCGGCAGTGCCCCCACTGCGGCAACACGGTGATCTTTGACCAGACTGCCGGTGACAAGGCTCGGTGTCCCGTCTGCCACGAGCCCATCAACACCATGGACGAGCAGAACCAGATGGCGGAGTTCTCCTGCGGCCAGTGCGGCGTGCGGCTGCGTACATCCAAGGCGGCGGCACACTTCGTCTGCCCCGTGTGCGACTACGACAACGATGTTCCCGCGCAGATCATGCAGGAGAGCATCCGCAAGGATGGCCTTGCCAGCATCATCAAGTATGAGGGCGACAACGAAACACTGGTGTGGAAGCACCCCATTGAGGACTTCAACTTCGGCTCGCAGCTCATCGTCCACGAAAGTCAGGAGGCCATCTTCTTCCGGGACGGACAGGCGCTGGATCTGTTCGGGCCGGGACGCTACACGCTGGAGACCCAGCAGCTGCCCCTGCTGGAAAAGCTCTATAAGCTGCCCACCGATACCGAGGGTACGTTCCACAGTGAGGTCTACTTCATCAACAAGACGGTGCAGATGGCCATTAAGTGGGGCACGCCGGACAAGGTGCGGTTCATCGACCCGCTGACCAGCGTGCCGCTGGAGATCGGAGCCTCCGGCGAGCTGAATCTGCAGGTGTCCGACGCCCGCAAGCTGCTGCTGAAGCTGGTGGGCACCATGAGCGGCATTGCGTGGGGCGACCAGGCGGGCTTTACCAAGTCCGTGCAGAGTGCCTTCCGCCCGCTGATCGTCAACGCGGTACGCAGCAACCTGCCCGCCATCATCAAGAACCAGCAGATCGACCTGCTGGAGATCGACGAGCGGGTGGACGACATCTCCGCCGACCTGCGGCAGAAGATCCTGCCGGGATTTGAGGAGTACGGCCTGACCATCCCGCAGTTCTATGTGACCCACATCGTGCTGCCGGAGGATGACCCCAATTTCAAGCGCATCCGGGAGCTGCACACCGTGATGCTTCAGACCCGCACCTACCAGGCGGAGGCCGCGGTCAAGACCGTGCAGGCGCAGAGCGAGGCGGCCTACCGCACCGCGCAGGAGGAGAGCAAGGCCGCCATTACCGCCGCCCAGCGCAAGGTGGAGCTGGAGCGTCAGACAACCGAGACAGAGGTAGCGCGCCGGGAGGCGGAGCGGACGGTCATCAAGGCGCAGGCGGAGGCACAGTCACAGCGTATGGCGGGCCTCACCGAGGCGGAGATCATGCGTGCCAAGGGCTACACCCAGAAGGACGTGCTGCAATCCGAGGTGCAGAAGGCCTACGCCGCAGGCTTGGGCGAGATGGGCTCCAACGGCGGCGGCAGCGGTCTGGGCGACATTGCCGGATTGGGTGTGGCGCTGGGCGCTATGGGCGGCGTGGTCAACATGACCAAGGACGCTCTGAACCCCGTTTTCAGCGGGATCACCACGCCTGCTTCTGATGCAGCCGCCCCCGCGGGTGGTTGGAGCTGCGCCTGTGGACGGACGAACATCACCTCCAACTTCTGCCCCGACTGCGGCGCGAAAAAGCCTGTTCCGCAGAACGGATGGACTTGTCCCAGCTGCGGTGCGTCCAACATCACCAGCAATTTCTGCCCGGATTGCGGCGCGAAAAAGCCCGCGCCGGACGCGGGCTGGGACTGTGATTGCGGTCAGACGAACATCAAGAGCAACTTCTGCCCCAACTGCGGCAAGAAGCGAGGCGAATGACCCAGTGGGCTTACATAAAGGAGGAGCATGGATATGAAAAACAAGAATAGCGTGCGTGGGCTGGTCATTCTCGGCATCGTACTGGCGGCATGGCTTGTCATCGTGCTGGCCGTACCCTTTGTGAAAAACGGGGCCTACTGGCTGAGCTTTGTGTTTACCCTCATCGCATTTCTCGCACAGCTCTACATTTTCAAAATTTCCTTCCGCAACGGCGAAAGTGTCCGCAGCAAGTTCTACGGCTTCCCCATCGCCCGCCTCGGCGTGGTGTATCTGGCGGTGCAGCTGGTGCTGGGCTTGCTGGTCATGGCGCTGGCTAAATGGGTGCCCACATGGGTGGGCGTGATTCTCTTTGCCGTCACGCTGGCGGCCGCGGCGGTGGGCTGCATTGCCGCCGACATAATGCGTGATGAGGTGGAGCGGCAGGACGCGAAGCTGAAAAAGGATGTGTCCCACATGCGGGCCATGCAGTCCAAGGCTATCGCGCTGGTGAATCAGTGTGACGCCCCGGTGCTGAAAAACGAGTTGGAAAAGCTAGCGGAGGACTTCCGCTTCAGTGATCCTGTCAGCAGCGAGGCGCTGGCGGACATCGAGGCGTCCCTGTCTGCCTGCTTGGATGAATTGCAGCGAAGCCTTACCGATGGCGATATGGACAGTGCCGCCGTCCTCTGCCGTCGTGCCGCCGCCACCCTGGCGGAACGAAACCGACTGTGCAAACTGAATAAGTAAGGAAAGTAGGAGACAGGATATGTCCATCTTCAAATGTAAAATGTGCGGCGGAGAGCTGCACATCAATCCCGGTGAATCCGTAGCCGTGTGTGAATACTGTGGCACGACACAGACGCTGCCTAAGCTGGACGACGACCGGCGCGCCAACCTCTACGACCGCGCCAACCACTTCCGGCGCAACAACGACTTCGACAAGGCGGCAGGCATCTATGAGCAGATTCTCAACGAGGACAAGACCGACGCTGAGGCGTACTGGTCACTGGTGCTGTGCCGCTATGGTATTGAGTACGTGGAGGATCCTGCCACGCACAAGCGCGTGCCTACGGTGAACCGCGCCCAGTACACGTCCGTTTTCGATGACGAGGACTACAAGGCCGCCATCCAGTACGCCGACGCCGCCCAGCGGGTGGTCTACGAGGCCGAGGCTAAAGCAATCAACGAAATTCAGAAGGGCATTCTGGAGATTTCCCAGAAGGAAGAACCTTTTGATGTATTCATCTGCTACAAGGAGACAGATGCCAATGGCCGTCGGACACCGGACAGCGTGCTGGCTACCGATCTCTACCACCAGCTGACACAGGAGAGCTTCAAGGTGTTCTTCTCCCGCATCACGTTGGAGGACAAGTTGGGTACCGCCTACGAGCCGTACATATTCGCCGCACTGAACAGCGCCAAGGTCATGGTGGTGCTGGGCACGAAGCCGGAGTACTTCAACGCCGTGTGGGTGAAAAACGAATGGAGCCGCTATCTGGCGTTGATCCGAGGTGGTGCGAAGAAGGTGCTGATCCCCGCCTACCGCGATATGGATCCCTACGACCTTCCGGAGGAGTTTTCCCATTTGCAGGCGCAGGATATGTCCAAGCTGGGCTTCATGCAGGACTTGATCCGCGGCATCAAGAAGCTGACGGAAGCTGACAAGCCCGCCGTCCGCGAAACGGTGGTAGTGCAGGAGACTACCGCCAATACCGCGCCCCTGCTGAAACGAGCTTTCATCTTCTTGGAGGACGGCGATTGGAGCAGTGCCGACGAGTACTGTGAAAAGGTGCTGGACATTGACCCGGAAAACGCCCAGGCCTATCTGGGCAAGCTGATGGCGGAGCAGCATGTTCATAAGAAAGGAGACCTTCAAAACTGCGAACTCTCTTTTGAAGATAACGACAATTTTCGGAAAACCATACGCTTTGGAGATGAGTCTCTACGAAGTGAACTATATAAAGATATAGAACGCATAAATGGCCGTATTGAGGAGCGACGTAAAGATAATATTTACGCAGCGGCACGGTCTAAAATGGGCGGTGGAAAGTCTGAAGATTATGAGGAGGCCATTGAATTACTCCAAAGCATTCCCGGTTGGAAAGACGCAGAAAAACAAGTATACGTGTGTCAAAGAACAATTGAAGAAATTAGAGAAAAAGAGGAAATAGCTAGATTAGATACCGAACGCAAATTAGCCATTGCAGCCCAAAAAGCTGCGGTAATGAAAAAGCGTATCTTAACTGCCACAGTTGTTACGTTGTTCTTGGGAGTAGCATTGGTGCTCGTACTAACAAAAATTGTAAAGCCATATGTCCAGCGCAAGAACGCTATAGAGAAGTACGGAGCAGAATTTGTTGAAAAAGTCGAGGCTGTCCAAAAAGGAGAAACTTTACTTATTGGAAGTTATGAACAAGATAATAATGTTGACAACGGCAAAGAGCCAGTCGAGTGGATTGTCCTCGAAAAGGACGGGCTAACATTGCTGCTGATTAGTAAAAACGCACTTGAATGTAAGAATTTCAATACATCAAATACCGATGTTACATGGGAAACTTCTACAATCAGGAAGTGGTTAAATGTCACTCTCTTGAGTGCTATTTTTTCTGCAGATGACCAGACGATGATTTTGAGAACCACTGTGTCAGCAAGTAAGAATCCAGAATATAATACTAGCCCCGGCAATACAACTGTTGATAAGATTTTCTTGTTAAGTATTGATGAAGCCCAAAAATATCTTCCATCTGACGAAGAGAGAAAATGTACTCCGACAAATTACGCATCTTCACAAGGTGGTGCTACAACTATCAGAAGCACGTCGAATGGCAATTCTACGTGTTGGTGGTGGCTGCGTTCTCCTGGCATTGAGCAGAACAATGTTGCCGGTATTTATTATGATGGAAAAATCCATTATGGTGGTTATGCGTCAAATAATGGGCATGGGTATATTCGGCCAGCTTTGCGAATCAGTCTTGCTGATTGACACTTGGTTAGAGTTCAGAGCTATCCAAAGTGAGTTCGTAGACCATCAGTCGCTTTAACATACGAAATGAGGAAATTGAAAACATGTCAACATTCAAGTGCAAAATGTGCGGCGGGGAGCTGCACATCAATCCCGGTGACTCCGTAGCCGTGTGTGAATACTGCGGCACCACGCAGACGCTGCCTAAGCTGGACGACGACCGGCGCGCCAACCTCTACGACCGCGCCAACCACTTCCGGCGCAACAACGACTTCGACAAGGCGGCAGGCATCTATGAGCAGATTCTCAACGAGGACAAGACCGACGCTGAGGCGTACTGGTCACTGGTGCTGTGCCGCTATGGTATTGAGTACGTGGAGGATCCTGCCACGCACAAGCGCGTGCCTACGGTGAACCGCGCCCAGTACACGTCCGTTTTCGATGACGAGGACTACAAGGCCGCCATCCAGTACGCCGACGCCGCCCAGCGGGTGGTCTACGAGGCCGAGGCTAAAGCAATCAACGAAATTCAGAAGGGCATTCTGGAGATTTCCCAGAAGGAAGAACCTTTTGATGTATTCATCTGCTACAAGGAGACAGATGCCAATGGCCGTCGGACACCGGACAGCGTGCTGGCTACCGATCTCTACCACCAGCTGACACAGGAGAGCTTCAAGGTGTTCTTCTCCCGCATCACGTTGGAGGACAAGTTGGGTACCGCCTACGAGCCGTACATATTCGCCGCACTGAACAGCGCCAAGGTCATGGTGGTGCTGGGCACGAAGCCGGAGTACTTCAACGCCGTGTGGGTGAAAAACGAATGGAGCCGCTATCTGGCGTTGATCCGAGGTGGTGCGAAGAAGGTGCTGATCCCCGCCTACCGCGATATGGATCCCTACGACCTTCCGGAGGAGTTTTCCCATTTGCAGGCGCAGGATATGTCCAAGCTGGGCTTCATGCAGGACTTGATCCGCGGCATCAAGAAGCTGACGGAAGCTGACAAGCCCGCCGTCCGCGAAACGGTGGTAGTGCAGGAGACTACCGCCAATACCGCGCCCCTGCTGAAACGAGCTTTCATCTTCTTGGAGGACGGCGATTGGAACAGTGCCGACGAGTACTGTGAAAAGGTGCTGGACCTCGACCCGGAGTGCGCGCAAGCGTATTTGGGCAAGCTGATGGCGGAGCTGCGAGTCAGAAAACAAGCGCAACTTGCCGATTGTGATGAACCTTTTGATGACCGCGATAATTTCAGAAAAGTCATCCGTTTCGGCGACAAAGCGCTTTGCGCTACGCTGGAGGGCTATATCGCCCACATCAGACAACGGAACGAGGAAACGCGGCTCAGCAGCCTTTACACCGCTGCCCGCCAGTACATGAATGCGGCACAGAGCGAGACGGACTACAGGCAGGCGGCAAAGAAATTTGCTGAGATACCAAACTATCGCGACGCCGGCGAGCTGCGTCGGCAGTGTCTGGAGCAGGCGGAGATATACCGCAAGGACGCCATCTATAACGGGGCGGCCGCCATTGCTGCGCAGGAAAACCCTGACACACTGCAGGAAGCCGCAAAGTGTCTTACTGAGATTCCCGGCTGGCGTGATGCCGATCAGCTCCGCGCCAATTATCTGAAACGGGCTGACGAGCTGGAAGCTGAAGCGCGAATCGCCGCAAAGAAACGCGCCGAGGAGGAACGTCTTGCCGCAGAAAAACGCGCTGAAGAGGAACATCTTGCCGCCGAGCGCAAGGCAGAAGATGAGCGGAAAGCTGCTGAGATTCAAAAGAAGCGCAAGAAAATAATTGCCATCACTGGCGCTGCCGCTGCCGTAATACTGATTGCGGTGTTTCTGCTAGTCACGAAAGTGATCCAACCAGCCAATGCTTACAAGCAGGCCGAAGCGTACCTTGCCGACGGTAAAGTAGCTCGTGCTGCCATATGCTTTGCGCAATTGGGAAACTACAAGGACGCCGAAACACGCAGCATCGAGTTATGGAACGAGAATCGCTCGATTGATGATATTATTAGTATCAGCTCAGTCCATGCAGTCGGATTGCGGGCAGACGGTACTGTTGCCGCCGCAGGCAATAATGAGTATGGGCAATGCGATGTTGATAAATGGAATGATATCGTGGCCGTATCGACGGGAGAGTTGCACACCGTAGGTCTTAAAAGCGACGGCACCGTAGTGGCGGCAGGTGATAACAGCAAAGGCCAGTGCGATGTCAGCGAGTGGCATGATATTGTGAGCATTTACGCAGGAACCTGGCACACCTTCGGCATTTGCGCCGATGGCACTGTCGTGACCACGGGCGACACGCGGCAATGTGCGGTCGAGGATTGGAAGGATATCATCGCTATCAGCGGAGGCACACTGCACACCGTTGGGCTGCGTGCCGATGGCACAGTGGTCGCTGTCGGCAGTAACGAGTACGGACAACGCGATGTCGACGGCTGGACAGATATTGTCGCTATCGCAACCGGAGATACCAATACCTTTGGCTTGAGATCAGACGGCACTCTCGTAACAGCCGGCGAAAATTACAAGGGACAGACTGACGTTGACCACTGGTCTGATATTGCAGCGATCTCCGCAGGCTTTAGTCACATGGTAGGCACGAAAAAGGACGGGACTTTTGTCACCGCCGGCAGCAACGAGGACGGACAACTCGATATTTCCGGCTGGGATAACATTACGGCGATTGCCGCCGGAGGCTTTTGCTCGTTCGGATTACATCCAGACGGCACCGTGACAGCGATAGGTACCAACGGACACGGCCAGTGCGATGTGTCTGATTGGACGGATATTGCCATGCCGGCACAGGTGCGCTGAACCACGGCTGCCATAACGCCATGCCGATAGCCTGCATATCGCCAATAGC
>OLPR01000508.1_pt1 | contig 35684 bp, 35 predicted proteins | sample 1672761 | NCBI WGS metagenome assembly OLPR01 (sample SAMEA3136721, study PRJEB25190) | human gut metagenome | biome: human gut; feature: human-associated habitat; material: faeces | place: Austria | collected 2013 | reverse complement strand
GGCGCGAACGGCGACAACCGTTCGCGCCGGACGCGATACCGCGTTTATCCTTCCCGAACCCGCTCTATTTTCAGCCCGCAACGCTCTGCATCCTTTCGGCTTTTCCCGATTGCCTCTTTGCCGAAATTTCAAGCGCCGGACGCTTGCGGCGCGTCGCTTCCCATCGTCATAGAGATACCCCCGAATGCAGGCATTGCTCTGCATTCGGGGGTATTTGATCCGTATTGTCTGTTGTCCGTTCTTACAGATTCGGTTCCGTTCCTGCCGCCATAGGAGACGTTTTTTCGATTGTCCGCTTGTATCGGTTCCGCTCCCCGCTTTTTGCCCTAAACCACGCGGGCAAAGCAGCCCTCACCGTTTGAGCAGACAATGCAGATATTCGGTGGTTCTGCTGCTTTTATGCCGCCTGTTTTCGTCCGTGTCGGCCTTGAATCTTTTGTAATCGGTCGAAAAGATTTCGTACGAGCCGTATTTTTGCATAATGCTTCGGATGACGTCGAACGGCATCAGCCCCTCATTGTTATAGCTGAGGAAAATATATCGGAATTCGGCGTTGCGGATAACGTCCTCAAACGCGCCGGCGACGGTCCGCGCAGAGCAGAAATCGCTCTTCTGGGCCGCATAGTCCCGCAGGCCCGTCTTGCCCTTAAGCTGCGGCGCATCGTAGCGGGCGATGGTTTCGAGGACGTGGTAATTCGTGCAGTACTGCCTCGCGTTGTACGGCGGGTCCAGATACAGGATGTCGCCGCTGACCGTCCGAATCAAGCTGTGGATGTCCTCGTTATACGCCCTACCCGTCCGGCTGCCGTCCACGACCGGCAGCAGCTCCAGCCGGAAGGTCTTGGCGGCGGATTTTTTGACCCCCTTCAGGAAAGCGCCGTAAACCGAGGCGGTGTTGGCGTACTTGTCTATGGAGTGGATCAGGCTGGCCAGCAGATAGGTATACCGCGCATCGTCAAGCGCCCCGCAGTCCTTCAGCCGCTCCAGTTCGAGCCGCACCGCGTCGCATTTCCTGCCGTTTTCATCGGTGAAATAATTCCGGCCGCTGCCCGAGCCGGCGCAATAATTGCGGTAGACAAACCCGTCCGCGCCGGGCAGGTCGTTCAGCTTGTCCCTCACGTCGTCGACAGCCTGGAACTGGGCGATCGCGGCTCCCAGCTTCTCCAGCTCTGTCGTATCAACCAGCTTCTGCTGCTCCTTGCTCAGCGCGTTGTAGGCGGCACGGGCCGCGGCCACGGCGCCCATGTGCTGCCGATAGTCGTTGTAGGTCACGCTCGCCGGCAGTGCGCCGATCATATCGTTCACCGCCTTAACGGGCTCGGAGCCAAAGACAACGGTGTTGTCCTTCACGGTCCAGGAGAGCAGCTTGTTCCCCTCGTAATAGTTCTGCTGGGTATAGCCGCGGCCGTCCTGTCCGGCGAGAGACTTGAGGATCTCGTCGATGGCCGCGTTGAGGCTGGAGGCGGTGATATTGCTGTTGAGCTGGGCCGCAAATGCCTCGCTCTTCAGCTCCGCCGCCGTCTTGCCGATGACATTGGTCTCTACGGCATTGGTGGTGATGGTGCCGACCGCCTTGGCGGGTGCGATGACGGTGTCGCCCTGCTTCAGGATGGCGTCGGTGTTGAAGTAGCTGTTGTACTGGACGGAGATACCGGCGGAACGGCCGTTGAGGATACCCACGTCGCCGGTCACCTGCCGGGAGACGACGTCACCGGCGGAGTAGCAGTTGAGGTGGATGCCGCCGCCCTGACCGGCGAGACCGCCCAGATAGACCTTGCTGGGATTGGTGGAGAAGCCGGTGACATTGCCCAGAGTGTAGCAGTTGACGGTGGTCACGCGGTTATCCATGCCGTAGAGCGCACCGGCGTAGACATTGTTGGTGTCGGTGACGCCGGAGACATCCACGTCTGTCCAGCAGTTGGTGATGGCGGTGCCGATATCGCCCATACCCGCAATGCCGCCTGCATAGGGCATCTTATCGTTGGTGGAGATTGCTGAAGCGCTGCCGGTCGCCGAGCATCTGTCGATGCGGGCGCCGATGTTTGCATGACCGGAGACCGCTGCTTTTCCAGTGCAGCCCGCAATCACGCCCGCACGGATCCTATCGGCCGCGTCAGAGCCAGTCACGGAGACCTGTGCGCCAACGACGTTCAGGCTTTTGACAGCAGCCTGATTGCCCAGCGTGGAAAACAGGCCATAGTTGCCCTCGCCGGAGGTGACGTTCGCGCTGATGGTCAAACCGCTGATGCTATAGCCCTGACCGTCGAAGGTACCCTGGAAAATATTTGCGCTGTCCTTCGCTTCGTCACCGATGGGGTTCCAGCTGTCGATGCCGGACAGGTCGATGCTTGCTCCCAGGGCGACATACTCTCCCGCATAGGTATTGCCGCCATCAACGGCAGCCGCGAAAGCTGCCAGCTGCGCGGCGTTCACGATCCGGTAGGGACCGGAAGCGGTGCCGGAGCCGGAGAGCGCAGAGGTGGCCTGGGCAAGTGCCTGGTCCACGGCGTTCAGGACAGCGCGGGAGCTCTGGGTCGCGCCGGAGACGACGTCGACGCCGGTGGTGCCGTTGGCATTCTTGATGCTGTCAAGCAGGCCGGTCTCCTCGACCATGGCCCAGAATCGGGGCGTCTGGGTGCTGCCGTCGGCCTGCAGATTGGAGATGACCATGTCATCCCGCTGTGCAAGTGTGAGCGTCACGGTGACGAGCGCGTCGTCGTGACCGGGAGCCGAGGCAGTGTAGGTACCAGGCTGATAGGTGTTGTCCACGGTCACGGCGAAGGCGGCTGTCGGGAGCAGCGAGAGCACCATGACCACGGTCAGCAGTACGGAAAGCAGTCTTTTCTTCATGTGGGGTAATGATCCTTTCTCTTTTCATTCTTCATTGCGCGGGGATACGGGGGTATGCCGGGACGGCGGGCGTCACCACCTTTACGGATTGTCTGGGCGGAGCAGACACGCCCCAGTTAGTCATCGCTAACTACACGAGGGTAAAAACGGCAGCGCAGCTTCCGGTGGAAAGTGGCTGCCGAAAACATGGCGGCAATAGCCTCCCCTTTTGCGGTTAGTTGTGGCTAACCGCCGTTCAAAAAAGAACGCCGGGCGGCAAAGTGCCATACGCCGGTGGGGAAAATCAAATTTCTGGATAAGTTTACCGTATCCTGAACGGATTTGCAAGTAAAATTTTGAACGGGGCAAAAAATGTTACATGGAAAAGAAACGACACTTGCGCAAAAAAACTTTTTTCTCTTTAAGTCCGCTTTAGGAAGCGGCGGTATGATACCGCCACAGCAAGAGAAGCAAAGCTGTTTCCTTTTTCTCCATAACCATACATGACAAAGGAGGTCATTTTCATGAAAAAGCTCGTATCCATTTTATGCGCAGGCGCTATGCTGCTGTCGCTGGCGGCCTGCGGCGCAAAGGCGGATACCACTTACGCAGGTCAGACCGTCACCGGAAAGGTCACCACGCTGGAGGGCACATCCGTAACGCTGGCACTAGGCAAACTGACAGAGAACGCTGCACTCGGCAGTGACAGCCAGCAGCCGCCGGAGATGCCCGGCGACGGACAGACCGGCGATCAGTCCACCGGCACCCCGCCGGAAAAGCCGGATGGCGACAGCAGCCAGTCCAATGACAGTCAGCCGCCCGAGATGCCGGAGGGCAGCATGGGCGGCAGCAGCTTCACCGAGAGCGGCGAGACGCTGACCATCGACATCACCGACGCCGCCATCGTGAAAAACGGCGAGACCGTCTCCGCCACCGAACTGTCCGTGGACGACGTGGTGCAGGTGACCTTTGACGGCAGCGGCAGCGCCGCCACCGTGGAGATCGTCTCCGGCGGCAAGAGCGGCGGCTTCGGCGGAAGCAGTCAGGTAACCCAGGGCAGCAGCGCCAACACCATCAGCGAAAGCGGCACCTATACCGACGTCACCTATACCTCCACCGGCGACGATGAGAATGCCCTGCGGGTGGACGGCGCCACGGTGACGCTGGATGGCATCACGGTGGACAAGAGCGCCGGGGCCACCTCCAACACGGAGAACGGCGACTTCTACGGCGTCAACGCCGCGCTGCTGGCCACCAACGGGGCGAATGTGACTATCACCAACGCCACGGTCACCTCCTCGGCCCAGAACGGCAACGGCGTGTTCAGCTACGGCACCGGCACCACCGTCAACATCTCGGAATCCATGATCACCACCACTGCCGACAACTCCGGCGGCATCCAGACCACCGGCGGCGGTACCACCAACGCCACAAACCTGGTGGTCAGCACCTCCGGCAATTCCTCGGCGGCCATCCGTTCCGACCGGGGCGGCGGTACCGTCAATGTAGACGGCGGCAGCTATGTGTCCAACGGCTACAACTCCCCCGCCGTGTACTCCACCGCCGACATTACTGTGAAGAACGCTTTCCTGACCGCCAACAACTCCGAGGCGCTGGTAATTGAGGGCAAGAACGCCATCACGCTGGAGAACTGCACCGTTACCGGCAACATGAGCGACACCAAGGGCAGCAGCTCCGAGGAGAACGTCCACAATGTGATGATCTATCAGTCCATGAGCGGCGACGCGGATGTGGGTACCTCCACCTTCTCCATGACCGGCGGCACGCTGACCAGCAAGAACGGCGACATGATCTACGTCACCAATACCCACTGTGTGCTGACCCTCAGCGGCGTGACCATCCAAAATGAGAACGCCGACGGCGCGCTGCTGCGGGTGGTGGGCAACTCCGCCAGCCACGGCTGGGGCACCGCGGGCAGCAACGGCGCACAGGTGGAGTTTACCGCCGACGGCCAGACCCTGAATGGCGATATCGTGGTGGACACCATCTCCACGCTGAATATGAAGCTGACCAATGGCAGCAGCTTCACCGGCACCGTCAACATCGTGGACAACGCCCAGGGCGGCACAGCGGTCAGCAATAACGCCGTGGTCACCATCGAGAGTGGCTGCACCTGGACGCTGACCGGTGACTGCGTCATCACCAGCCTGACCAACAGCGGCACCATCAACTTCAACGGCTATACCATCACCCTGGCCGACGGCACCGTGCTGCGGTAACGATTCGGATTTTCCCCTATAATCTCATATATGCAAGGACTGACACGCAATGCGTGTCAGTCCTTGTTGTATGCTATTATCCCAGTGCCACGTCCAGCACCATCATGACACTGACCCCGGCGGCAAAGAACACCGTGCCAAGATTGGAGCACTGCCCCTGTGACATCTCCAGGATCAGCACCCCGGCAAAAGCCGTGCAAAAAAGCGATTGACATATCCGGACAACTCTGCTATCATAAGCCGCGGGTCAGAGATGGCCTATTATCATCAACGGAGGTGAATGTTCATGGATAGCTGCGGAAGTAGCAGACGGAGCCGGATATGCGGTACGCGGAAATACGGAAGTCGGATGCGGTCGTCCATGGGCATGGACTGATCACATCCTGATTCATCGTGTTCTCCCGCACCGCACCAGAGGCGTCTTGCTGTGGCAACTATCTCTGAGGCGGTGCATTTTTGCGCCTATTTTCAGTGCTGAAGGAGGACACAGTCATGATGAACAGGATTGTAAAAAAGGATTTTACCCAGGAGATCGCGGTGGTCATCCGCGCCGCGAAAAGCGAAAATAACCTTCGGTCGCTGCTGAAGGGCTACCACCCGCGGGATGTGGCAAAGGCCATCGCTTTGCTGACAGACACGGAACGGCAGAGACTGTTTCACTTACTGGACGCCCAGGCTCTGGCGGAGATATTCCCCTATCTGGACGATGCCGCCCACTGTCTGACCGAGCTTCCGGAGCCGCTGGCGGCGCAGGTGGTCGCCGGCATGGATGCCGGCGATGCGCTGGACATTTTGCGGGAGCTTCCGGCAGAAAAGAAGCAGGCCATCGCCGCCCATCTGGACAACGACACCCGGAACGACGTCCGGCGTCTGCTGGCCTTTCACGAGGCGGAGATCGGCAGCCGCATGAGCGGCAATTTCGTCTGCATACCGGATACGCTGACCATTCGCGGCGCCATGAGCGAGCTGGTACGGCAGGCCGGTGAACATGACAATATTTCCACGCTGTACGTGGTGGACGAAAACGGCGTATTCTCCGGTGCCATCGACCTGAAGGATCTGATCATCGCACGGGAAAACGATCCGCTGGAGGGCATCATCCGCCGCAGCTATCCCTACGTTCTCGCCCACGAAAAGGTGGAGGACTGCATCGACCGAATCGCGGAGTACGAAGAGGATTCTCTGCCGGTGCTGACAGAGGACGGAAAAATTGCCGGTATCCTCACTGCGCAGGATCTGGTGGAACTGGTGGACGACGCCATGGGCGACGACTACGCCAAGCTGGGCGGCCTGACCTCGGAGGAGGATCTGCGGGAGCCCGCCATCGTCAGCATGAAAAAGCGTCTGCCTTGGCTTATCGCACTGTTGTTTTTGGGCATGGGTGTTTCCTCCGTGGTCGGTGTTTTTGAATCCGTTGTTGCCGCGCTGCCCATCGTCATCTGCTTCCAGTCGTTGGTGCTGGACATGGCGGGCAATGTGGGCACCCAGTCGCTGGCCGTGACCATCCGCGTACTGATGGACGAAAATCTCAGTACGAAGGATAAGCTTGCTCTGCTGGGCAAGGAGATGCGGGTCGGCCTGCTCAACGGCGGGTGCCTTGGACTGATGGCGCTTGCTTTTCTGGGTATCTACATTCATCTGTGCAAGGGCTATGTGTGGCTGTCCGCGTTCCTGATCTCCGGATGCGTAGGTGTGTCGCTGGTGGTCGCTATGGTGATCTCCAGCCTGGTGGGGACGCTGATCCCCATGCTGTTCCACAAGATCCACATCGACCCCGCAGTGGCCTCCGGCCCGCTGATCACCACCGTCAACGACCTGGTGGCCGTGGTGACCTATTACGGCCTGGCCATGCTGTTTCTGGTGAATGTATTTCACATTTGAAGTATGGCATAACGTAACAGCGGTCAATCCATGCTTCAATTTTCATAACCTTCAGGAAGTAAAACCGTCTCAAGCGTATCGCTTGAGACGGTTTTTGGTACCTCCGGATGGATGCCCCACACAAGGATAAGCTCACCAGCGGCCTTTGGCGTCAGAGTTATCAGGCCGTCAAGCTTCAAGCCCTTGTGCCGCAAGGGTTTGGTGGGTGCTGCATAAATTTACGGTGATTTATGAGAAAAGCCCGACTTCAAATGCAGCCACTCAAATCGCCTCACTTATCTGTTAGTTATTCTAATAGTTGTTGTAATATTCCATAGCTTTACTTTTCCTGTTAAATATTCTACTATATAATCACAAAAGGAAAACAACCCCAAACCAACTCAAATACAAAACATTCTTTAAGGAGGAATCTACCATGAAGAACATCAACACTTACATTCTGACCGCTATCGTCTCTCTCGTTCTGGTGGTCGCTACCTCTTTCCTGATGACCGCCGCTGATGAGCCTATCCGCCAGGCCGGTTACTACCTGCCCGTGGTGTTCGGTGCCGTAGCCGCCTGGGCCGCCGGTAAGGCCGGTCTGCTGGAGCTGGACTACGAGGAGCGCTCCGCCCGCCGCAATGCCCACGCCGCCGCGTAAGGCAATCACAAACGACATCTTTTCTCTCCCCAAATTCCATACATACAAAAGGACTGACACGCGAAACGCGTGTCAGTCCTTTTGCATGTACACTGATCCAAGGTTTTAAGGAGCATCAGCACGGGCTGCGGGCCTCGCCAAACTCCTGAAATTTTGCCGGTAACTGCTGCTCCATGGGGTCATCCTCCCGGTTTTCATCATTTTTCATTATAATAATGGTATTATACCATTTCATCTCACCCGTGAAAAATTCTATCTATCAATAAAACAGCGCTATTTATCGTATTTCTGAATAAGTACCATGTTCTTGGGTGAAACACTCTTGCGAAAATGATGCCGTCGTCTTACAATAAGGGCAAGAAAAAGCTGCGCAAGGAGGAATTTATCATGATCCAAGTAAATGCTATAGGCGACGCCTGCCCCATCCCCGTGGTCAAGACACTGAACGCCATGAAGGAGCTGAAGGGCGCCGGCACCGTACAGACGCTGGTGGACAACGAGATCGCCGTGCAGAACCTGACCCGTCTGGCGGAGAGCAAGGGCTGCTCCATCGAGACCGCCAAGCTGGGCGAAAAGCAGTACCGGGTGACCATCACCGTAGGCGAGGGCGCAGAGCTGCCGGAGAACGCCGACGGCATCTGCACCGTTCCCGCCGTCGAAACACCCGATAACACCGTTGTGGTGATCTCCGCCGACCACATGGGTGAGGGTGACGAGACACTGGGCAAGATTCTGTTAAAGGGCTTCCTGTTCGCCCTGACCCAGCAGGAGACGCTGCCCAAAACCGTGCTGTTCTACAACGGCGGCGCATCCGTCACCTGCGAGGGTTCCGCCTCGCTGGAGGATCTGCAGAAGCTGCATGAGCTGGGTGTTGAGATCCTCACCTGCGGCACCTGCCTGAACCACTACGGCCTGGCGGAAAAGCTGCGGGTGGGCGAGGTCACCAACATGTACGTCATCGTGGAGAAGCAGATGCAGGCCACGAAGGTCATTCGGCCTTGACCCGCCAGAAGAAACCGTCGCTGGTCATCGCCTTCGACACCACTTCACAGGCGCTGGCGGCGGAAACGCTGTTCACCGAGTCCGGCCTGCCGGGACGGATGATCCCCATTCCCTCCCAGATCACAGCGGGCTGCGGATTGGCGTGGAAGGCGGAGCCGGAGCAGCGTGATGCGCTGTGCGGCGCTCTGGAAAACGCGGACATCCGTTACAGCGCCTGCCGCATATTGGAGATGTTCTGATGGAAAAGCTGATTTATCTGGACAACGCCGCCACCACGCTGCATAAACCGCCACAGGTGGTGGAAGCAGTGAAGAATGCCATCCTGACGGCGGGCAACGCTGCACGGGGCGCTCACGGTGCGTCTATGCAGGCCTCCCGCACGGTGTTTGAGACACGGCAGAAGCTGGCGCGGCTGCTGGGCTGCCCGCAGGCGGAGCATGTGGTGTTTACCGCCAATTCCACCATGGCGCTGAACATCGCCATTCAGGGCATTTTATCGCCGGAGGATCACGCCATCTCCACCGATCTGGAGCACAACTCCGTGCTGCGGCCCCTGTACGCTTTGCAGGATCAGGGCATGGGGCTGGACTTTGTGCGGGCCGACCGGCAGGGCAATATCCGGTACGAGGACTTTGCGCCCCTGTTCCGCTCCAACACCAAGGCGGTGGTCTGCACCCATGCCTCCAACCTGACTGGCAATATGCTGGATATCGCCCGCATTGCTGAGATCGCCCACGCTCACGGCGCGCTGCTGATCGTGGATGCCTCACAGACAGCGGGCACGGTACCCATCGACATGACGGCGCTGGGGGTGGATGTGCTGTGCTTCACCGGCCACAAGGGCCTGATGGGGCCCCAGGGCACCGGCGGGCTGTGCATCCGCCCTGGCGTGGATATTCGTCCTCTGCTGCGGGGCGGCAGCGGCATCCACTCCTTTGACCGCCACCAACCGGAGGCATACCCCACCCGTCTGGAGGCCGGAACGCTGAACAGCCACGGCATCGCCGGACTGGACGCGGCGGCGGACTATCTGCTGGAGGTGGGCGTGGAAGCCATCCACCAAAAGGAGCAGTCCCTGATGCGGCGGTTTTACAAGGGCGTGCGCCGTATCGACGGCGTGACCGTTTACGGCGACTTTGCCGCGCCCCAACGAGCGGCCATCGTGGCGCTGAATATCCGGGATTACGACTCGGCGGAGATTTCCGATGTGCTGTCCGCCGACTACGGCATTGCCACCCGTCCCGGCGCACACTGCGCCCCACGGATGCACGAAGCGCTGGGGACGGTACAGCAGGGCGCGGTGCGGCTCAGCTTCTCAGTGTTCAACACGGAGGAAGAAATTGATGCCGCCATCGCCGCCGTGGCAGAACTGGCGCAGGAGTAGCCCAGTGAAAATCATGCCGCACTCTCCCAAAATTCCATACAAAAAGGACTGGCACGCGAAACGCGTGTCAGTCCTTTTCTATAAAAATCATTCTTGCAAGCTTTCATATTGGTCATCCTCCGTCCGCTGATCCGTAAACCTCGGATGATCTTGCCTGTACAGCCTTGTCTTTTCGCCACCAAGGATACTTGGGTTTACTCCGCCGACACGGGATAGACTCGTTAGCCTTCGCCTGCTGAAACAACTCACGCTGGATATCCGTTAGGACGGGGACGGTACTACGTCCATGCCATTGGCCGTCTGTGCGGTGCGTCACTGTCAGACGAACCGGAAAACGTCCATGCTCCGGGCAGACGATGGTGCTGTAAAACACCCGCTCGTTCAGCGGATACCAACGGCAGACACAGAATCGTTCCTGACAGATAGGACAGTAAACGGATCGTGCTTTTTGCCGTTCATCACCTTTTCCCGCGTGGGGAATATACCGGCCTTATATCTTGGCCGCACGGGATATTCCAATGTGCTAAAGAACGATTTGCGCTTTTGTGGCTTCTTGTGCTTCGGCGGCGTCGGCAGCGCAGCCGGATCGATCCAGCCGGTGACCAATGCCGCATACATGGCATCATAAAGCGCATTGTGGAAAGAAAACACCGCCGGGAGCTGACAATATGAGGCTGCGGTCTCCAATGATATCTGCCGGTCTGCGTCCAGTGTGCGGCAGAAGGCCGCCTGAAGATCATAGAACTCCGTCGCGGTAATTGTGGGCAGTTCCCAATGCTCTGCGTTCTTTGCCAGAACGCCGGGATCCTGACTACCCCACGAGGCAAATACCGTGTCATCGGCGCACCAGTCCACAAAGGCCCGGTAGGCATCCGGAAACATTACCTCCGAATCCATCGAAAGGGCCACGTCCGGCAGACGCTTCGCGATCCGCGACAACTTCTGATAAATTCACAGGTTTAATATATCCCGTGAAACAATCCATGATTGGGCCGCCAAGTTCACCTATTTTGACAGCGCCGATCTGAATGATCTCCTCCATGCTGTCTTGCCCAAACGGCTGCGTCCATTCCAAGTCAAAAACGATCATTGTATTTACTCCGTATTTGCTTATGTTTGATATCTTAATGAGATGCAGGCAAGAACCGCGCCGAAATCCGCACTGGGAAAGGCCATCTATTACTTGTTGGAGCAGTGGCCGTATCTGACAAGGTATCTGGAGGATGGCCGTCTGGAGCTGAGCAACAACCGTGCCGAGCGCAGCATTAAGCCATTTGTGATGGGCAGAAAGAACTGGCTGTTTGCCAATACGCCCGGTGGTGCGCGGGCCAGCGCCGTGATCTACAGCCTGATTGAAACAGCGAAGGAAAACGAGCTGGATCCGTACCGATACCTGCTCTGGGTTCTGCAAAACGCACCGCAACTGAGCGAAGAGGATGCCGCATGGGCAATCACAAACAACCATCTTTTCTCTCCCCAAATTCCATACATACAAAAGGACTGACACGCATTTCGCATGTCAGTCCTTTTGTATGCACTAGCTGTCTGCAGACTTTGAGGTTTATTACACCATCTCCCATCCTCTGTCGTAGCGCTATTAACAACGATGATTTCCTGTGAGGTGCCGTGTAGCTCTCTCACGAGTTTGCGAGGCGGTTTATCACCTGTTTATCCCCTGATCAACATACATTTGTTAAATTGGCCTGAAAAATATAAGATTAACCATCTAAATTTTAAAATGCCACAAATCCTTGTGCTGTAAGGATTTGTGGCATTTAGCTCAGTTGGATATAGGATAGTGGTCGGAGTTATCAGGCCGTCAAGTTGCAAACCGTTGTGCCACAAGTGTTTGGTGGGTATTACACAAATTTACGGTGATTTACGAGAAAAGCCGGTAGGCCTTGCAGCGCAAGACCTACCGGCTTTTTCGCAGTAGTAGTCAAATAGTAGTCTGGTGTAGTCCACACCTTATAGAATCTTCTGCTCCCGCAGGTAGCTCTCCACCGCAGCAATGAAGCGCTCCGAAAGTCCTCGTAATCTGCTTGCTCTCGCAGCTCCGATGCGTTGCGGATGATCTTGGAAGCCTCCCGTTCAAATACGCCGGTCTTGACATACTCCTGATTAAAATGCGAGATCACACCGCTGTGCTTGCTGCTGTCAAAACCATCCAGCGCATTGACAGCGCGAATCGCATGAAAAATGGCATAGTAGGAACGATTGATGGAGGAACGAAAATTGGCATTCTTAAGAAGCAGCTCCGCCGTTTGGAGTTCTTCTCTTGCCCTGCCAAAGCGATGCGCTGACAGTACCGTCAAGCTGCCTGCCATAGTACCACACCGTCCTTCCGAATGTTTTTATAGAACGGAAGCGTATCCTTCCATTCCGTAAACTTCTCATAATCAATGCAGAGAACAGATAGCACTTTGCCGCAGGCCAGCTCCAAGTCAACGACCAGATCCAGCATCTGCTCACGCATCTCTCTTGTTGCGCCCGTATGCAGAAGGACGACTACATCAACATCCGAATCGTCCGTGCGCGTCCCCCGTGCCGTGGAGCCGTATAAAATCACGCTGTCAATCAGATCTCCATAAATCGCCTGCAGGCCTGGGATCATCTTTTCCAACGCCAACTCAATCGTCACTTGTGCCACCTCCTCGCTGCACATTTTCTGTTTATAGTATAGCACAGAAGTCACAAAAGTAAAAGAGCGTTTTTGCAGGCACAAATCGCTGCGTTTATTTGTCAGTAATTCTAACATCTGTTGTAATATTCCATAGTTTTACTTTTCCTGTTAAATATTCTACTATATAATCACAAAAGGAAAACAACACCAAACCAACAAAAATATAAACATTCTTTAAGGAGGAATCTACCATGAAGAACATCAACACTTACATCCTGACCGCTATTGTCTCCCTCGTTCTGGTGGTCGCTACCTCTTTCCTGATGACCGCCGCTGATGAGCCCATCCGTCAGGCCGGTTACTATCTGCCCGTGGTGTTCGGCGTCGTAGCCGCCTGGGCCGCCGGTAAGGCTGGTTTACTGGAGCTGGACTACGAGGAGCGCACCGCCCGCCGCAATGCTCACGCTACAGCGTAAGGCAATTACAAACGACCATCTTTTCTCTCCCCAAATTCCATACATACAAAAGGACTGACACGCAAAACGCGTGTCAGCCCTTTTGGCAGTCATTGCTCTATTTTCCACTCGTTGGAAACATAATCCAGTATCAACTCCGCGGACTTTTCCACGCCGACAGAAGAATCCACGACCAGTTCATAGTTTCCGGCATCGCCCCAGCGTTTGCCGGAGATGTGCCGGTAATAGGACGCTCTTGCCTTGTCGGAGCGGCGGATATTGCGTTTAGCTCTACTCAGATTCTGTTGAAAGAAGCCCGCCTCATCTTTGTACCATCTTAATACCGATCGCGCAGCCCTTATCCCACCTTAAAGCTCCCTCTGGTATGATGAACATGATCACACCGGAGGGGGGATTTATATGCCGGAAGAAGCTGTCCGCTGTAAGCGGGGCCTTTCATCCTTTCAAATTATCATTCTCGGTTTTGCCGGAGTTATTTTGCTGGGGGCGCTGCTGCTGATGCTGCCGGTCTCCACGACTGGAGGAAATGTAACTCCATTCAATGAAGCGTTGTTTACCGCGACCTCCGCCGTATGCGTGACGGGCCTTATCATACAGGATACGGGCAGCTATTGGTCAACCTTTGGGCAGGCGGTCATTCTGGCGCTGATCCAGATCGGCGGCCTCGGCGTTGTGACCATAGCGGCGTCGTTTGCGCTGTTGTCCGGACGAAAGATCTCCCTGATGCAGCGCAGCACCATGCAGGATGCGATCTCTGCGCCAAAGGTCGGTGGGATCGTCCGCCTGACGCGGTTTATCCTGCGGGGGACATTTCTGATCGAGCTGCTGGGCGCGTTTGCCATGCTGCCGGTGTTCTGCCGTGACCATGGATGGCGCGGTGTCTGGATGGCGGTGTTTCATTCCATATCTGCCTTCTGCAACGCCGGGTTTGACATTTTGGGAACGGAAAGCAACCTCTATCCCTCCCTCACCGGCTATGCGGGCAGTCCGATCATCAATATCACGATCATGCTGCTGATCGTGACTGGCGGCATTGGGTTTTTGACATGGGATGACATCTGTGAAAACAAGCTGCACTTTCGCCGCTATCGGATGCAGAGCAAGGTGATCCTTGTCACGACTACATTGCTTCTCGTCCTTCCGGCCATATTTTTCTTCTTTGCGGATTTTTCTTCGCTTCCCATGGGAAAGCGGCTGCTCGCCTCTTTTTTCCAGTCCGTTACGCCGAGGACTGCCGGTTTCAACACCGTGACCCTCTCGGATATGACCGGCGCATCGCAGGCCGTTATGATCTTCCTGATGATGATCGGCGGATCGCCCGGCTCCACGGCGGGCGGTATGAAAACAACAACGCTGGCTGTATTGGTCGCAAATGCTGCCGCGACCTTTCGCCAGCGTGAGAGCGCCCATTTTTTTGGACGCAGGATCGAGTGCGGCGTTATCAAGACCGCCGCGACCGTGGTGACGATGTATCTCGCGTTGTTCTTTGGCGGTGCTGTTTTTATCAGCGCTTATGAAAACTTGCCGCTTTCCGCGTGCCTGTATGAAACGGCTTCGGCAGTCGGAACGGTAGGGCTGACGCTGGGTATCACGCCGCAGCTCCACATTCCGTCGCAAATGGTGCTGATCGTGCTGATGTATCTGGGCAGGGTCGGCGGGCTTACCCTTATTTACGCGGCGGTGTCCGGCAAAAGAGCCGGAGCCGCAAAGCTGCCGTTGGATAAGATCACAGTTGGATAAAAACAGGAGGTTCACAGAATGAAAAGCATTTTATTGATCGGCGTGGGCCGCTTCGGGCGGCATATCGCCGCGCAGTTGGCGCAGCTGGGGCATCAGGTCATGGCTGTGGACACAGATGAAGCGCGGATCAACGAGGTCATGTCCTTCGTCACCAATGCGCAGATCGGGGACAGTACCAACGCGGCATTTCTCCGGTCGCTGGGTGTGGGAAATTTCGACGTCTGTATGGTGACCATCAGCGGAAACTTCCAGAACTCGCTGGAGACAACCTCACTGCTGAAGGAGTTGGGTGCCAAGTGCGTTGTGTCCCGGGCTGAACGGGATGTACAGGCGAAGTTTCTGCTGCGCAATGGCGCCGACCATGTGGTCTATCCGGAGAAGCAGGTGGCCAGATGGGTCGCCATCCGGTACACGTCCAACCACATCTCCGATTACATCGAGATCGACGACCAGCACGCCATTTTTGAGGTGGAAGTGCCGGAGAGCTGGGTCGGCAGAAGCATCGGGGCGCTGGATGTCCGCAGAAGGTTCGGCATCAACATTCTCGGCGTCAAGCGGGCGGGAAAGACCGATGTTTCGGTCACTCCCGAAACCGTACTGGCGAAGGACGAGGCCATTCTGGCGCTGGGGGAATATAAGGCGATGCAGAGGTGCTTTCGTATCTGAAATGAGGGTGGACAGAGATGGGAGATGTTGTTCTGATCGTATCCGCTTTGCTGGCTTTTCTGCTGGGCTGGTTTGTGATAGCACTGGTGGACGGGTTCTTCCGCACAAATTGGCGGCGGACATGAAGGCTTGCAGTGGAAAATGATCTCATACTGTGCTATAATGCCCACAAAAGGCGGTGAGACCATGCAGAAAACAGAAATACCGGCAGCGGAGCATATTCTTGTCTGCCTGTCGTCCTCGCCATCCAACGAGCGGATCGTGCGTACCGCAGGGCGTATGGCGTCTGTCTTCGGCGGCAGCTTTACGGCGCTCTATGTGCAGACGCCGGAAAACACCGCCATGCGGGAGGACGACCAGCTTCGGTTGCAGGAAAATACCCGGCTTGCCCAACAGTTGGGGGCGGAGATCGTCACCATGCGCGGCGAGGATGTGCCGACGCAGATTGCGGAATACGCAAGGCTGTCCGGCGTGACCCGGATCGTGATCGGGCGCAGCGGCGCCCAGCGCCGCAGCTTCTGGAGCAGCCCGACTCTGACGGAGCGGCTCATTGAGCTGGCGCCGGGGCTGGACATTCACATCATCCCTGACGTGGATGTCTACAAGAACTACCACCAGAAGAAGCCCACGCTGATGCGTCCGGCCATGCCGACCATCCGAGAGCTTCTGCTGACGCTGGGCATTCTGACTGCCGCCACCGCCATTGGATGGCTGTTTCTTCGTCTGGGCTTTACCGACGCCAATATCATTACGCTGTACCTGCTGGGCGTCCTTTTTACCTCCGTTCTGACAAGCGGCTATACCTGCGGCATACTGGCCTCCATTCTGAGTGTGATCCTGTTCAACTATTTTCTGACGGAGCCGCACCTTTCGCTGCTGGCCTATGGCTCCGGCTATCCCGTTACCTTTGTCATCATGCTGGGCGCGTCTATTCTCACAGGGACACTGGCGGCAAAGCTGAAGGCACACGCGCAGCTTTCCGCCCACGACGCCTTTCGCACGAAGCTGCTGTTTGACACGAATCAGCAGCTGCAAAAGGCGCAAAGCGAGGAGGACGCCTACCAGACGACGGCGGTACAGCTTCAGCGGCTGCTGGAGCGCGATATCCTTGTCTATCCGGCAGAAAACGGCCAGCTGGGAACGGGGCTCTTTTACGCCGCCGACGGTTCGCCCGCGTGCAGCGTGCCGCCTGCCCAGCAGGAGCGTGAGGCCGTAGAGTGGACATGGCAGAACAGAAAGCGTGCCGGAGCAACGACGGCGCAGTTTCCCAACGCGAAGTACCTGTATCTTGCCATCCGTACCCAGCAGCAGGCCTATGGCGTGATCGGCATCTCCATTACAGGTAAGCCGCTGGACGCCTTTGAGTCCAGCATCACGCTGTCGATCCTCGGCGAATGTGCCCTGGCGCTGGACAACCTGCGCAATGCCAGAGAAAAGGAGGAGGCCGCTGTTCTGGCAAAGAACGAGCAGCTTCGCGCCAATCTGCTGCGCTCCATCTCCCACGACCTGCGCACGCCGCTGACCTCTATTTCCGGCAATGCCGACATGCTACTGCACAGTGATGAAACGCTGGATGCCGCAGCCAGAACGCAGATCTTCAGCGATATTTTTGACGATGCGCAGTGGCTCAACGGACTGGTGGAAAATCTGCTGTCCATCACAAAGATCGCCGAGGGAAGCGTGCGGCTTCATCTGTCTGATCAGATCGTGGAGGACGTGATCACGGAAGCCCTGCGGCATATCGACCGCAGGAGCAAGGAGCATTCCATTACGGTGGATTGCGGAGATGCGCCTGTTCTGGCCAGAATGGATGCCGGGCTGATCGTTCAGGTGCTGGTGAATCTGGTCAATAACGCCATCAAATATACGCCGGCCGGCTCCCATATTCAAATCAGCGCAAGGGCGCAGGGCCGGGATGCGGTCATCTGTGTCACGGATGATGGCCCCGGTATTCCGCCGGAGTGGCAGGCCCGCGCGTTTGAACTGTTTTTTACCGCCGGCAAACCGGCCGGTGACAGCAGCCGCAGCCTGGGTCTCGGCCTGCCCCTCTGCCGGTCGATCGTTGAGGCGCACGGTGGAGCACTGACTCTTGCGGACAATGTGCCCCATGGCTGTGTGTTCACCTTTACCCTGCCGATAAGTGAGGTAACGCTTCATGAATAAACCTTTGATCCTCGTGGTGGAGGATGATGCGCCGGTACGCAATCTGATCACGACGACGCTGAAGACCCATGACTATAAATATCTTTCCGCGCCGAACGGTTCCAGTGCGATCCTGGAGGCTTCCTCCCACAATCCCGACATCGTTCTGCTGGATCTTGGTCTTCCGGATACAGACGGCGTGGAGGTGATCCGAAAGATACGCTCCTGGTCGAATATGCCGATCATCGTCATCAGCGCCCGAACGGAGGATTCCGACAAGATCGAGGCGCTGGATGCTGGGGCGGATGATTACCTGACGAAGCCTTTTTCTGTGGAGGAGCTGCTGGCGCGGCTGCGGGTGACGCAGCGGCGGCTGGCGCTGATGAAGCCGGACGCAGTGCAGGAATCGCCGGTTTTCACGAATGGTGCGCTGAAAATCGACTATGCCGCAGGCTGCGCGTATCTTGACGGCGCAGAGCTGCACCTGACGCCCATTGAATACAAACTGCTGTGCCTGCTCTCCAAAAATGCGGGCAAGGTTCTGACGCATACCTACATCACGCAGCAGATCTGGGGCAGTAGTTGGGAAAACGACATCGCCTCCCTGCGGGTATTCATGGCGACCCTGCGCAAAAAGCTGGAGAACGGGAAAGACGGACAGCAGTACATACAAACGCACATCGGCATCGGCTATCGGATGCTGCGTGTGGAGTGATGGAGTCCGGGCGCGGTATCGTTGTCATGTTATACAAAGAGCTGACACGCATTTCACGTGTCAGCTCTTTCCTGTTATCAGCAAATAGGCTTTTACGCCTGTTCCTTACGGATGGCCTCCACCATGCGGGCCAGACCGGTCTGGATGATGCTGCGGGGCATGGCCAGATTCAGGCGGATGTACCCGGCGGCGTTGCCCACGAACAGGCCGTTGCCGCCCTCCAGCAGCACGCCTGCCTTGTTGGCGAAGAAGTCCGGCAGATCGGTGGTCTCCGGCAGGCACTTGCCCAGATCGACCCACGCAAGATAGGTGGCCTCCGGAATGTACATCACCGCCTCGGGCAGCTCGCGGGCCAGGAACTCCTTCACAAAGGCGAAGTTGCCGTCCAGATAAGCCTTCAGCGCCTCGTGCCACGCGCCGCCGTGCTCATAGGCGGCCTTGGCCGCCGTCAGGGACATGGGGTTCACCATGCCGAACAGCTTGTCCCGATCCTTGAAGCGGTCACGGAGGGCCTTGTCCCGGATGATGATGTTGGAGAAGGCCAAACCCGCCAGATTGAAGGTCTTGCTGGGCGCCATGCAGGTGATGAGCTTGGGATAGTCGCCCATGACCTTGGCCATGGGGATATGGCGGCGGCCGCAGCGGATCAGGTCGCAGTGGATCTCGTCGGACACTACCCACAGATTATACTTCCGCATGATCTCACCGGCCCGGCGCAGCTCCTCCTCCGTCCACATGCGACCGGTGGGGTTCTGGGGATTGCACCAGAATACCAGCTTGCAGGCGGGATCGGCGCACTTCTTCTCGAAGTCCTCGAAGTCCATCTCGAAGGTGCCGTCGGCCTTTTTATGGAGCGGGGAGGTCAGCACACCCACACCGGCGTACTCCGCCGCGTGGACAAAGTAGCCGTAGGCAGGGGTGTTCACCAGCACCTTTTCGTCCCTGGTGCACAGCGTCTCCGTCAGCTGGTACAGGGCGGGGATGATGCCCGGCGTCACGCACAGCTGCTCCTGAGGGAAGCCCCAGTCGTAGTGATCCTTGCACCACTGGGAGAAAGCATTATAATATTCGTCATCGTACAGGCCGGTGTAGCCGAAAATGCGGCGGTCGATGCGGCCCCGCAGGGCGTCCAGGATCTCCGGCGCCACGCCGAACTCCATGTCGGCCACCCACATGCGGACGAACTCCTCGTCCTTGTAGGGGAACACCTTCTCCGGGCCGGCGTGGAAGATGTAGCCCCGGAAGCCGTCGGTATTCAGGGCGTTGGTGTGGCGGCGGTCGATGATCTCGTCAAAGTTGTAGGTCATGGTAATTGCTCCTTTCTTTTTCAGCGATGGTCGCATTTCTGACACTGTATCATGGGCGTTTCGCCCGCATCTTTATAAAATACACCCGCCCACTGGCAGATGCTCTGCAATATCGGCACCACGGACGCGCCCTTTTCCGTCAGGGAATACTCCACACGGGGCGGTATCTCGTCGTAGGACTTCCGGGCCACGATTCCGTTGGCGATGAGCCCTTTCAGCGCGGTGGCCAGCACGGCGTCGGTGATGTTCCCCATTTTCTTACGTAATTCACTGTACCGCGGCGTCCCCAGCGTGGCCAGCACGCAGATAATGCGGGAATTCCACTTCCCACCAAATATTTCCATGCCGTACTCCAGCGGACAGCGAATGTCCTTTTCCAGCTTTCTCTGGTACATATCCACACCTCCTGCGTTTCCTTCATTATAGCGGGATATACCGCTGCTTTCAAGTCACTATGAAATTTATAAGCGGGTGCCTTTTTACACCCGCTTATGGCCTCAAAGCTCCTTCTTGTTGTCTGCGCCGGGCGTAGTGACGATGACCTTCTCCGGCGTGATGATCAGCGCGCCCTTGGCAGTGGCCGCGCCGTTGAACATCTTCTCCACCATGGCCTTGAAGGTGCTGACCACCTCACCCTCGGTGACATACTGTGCCGTACCCTTCACCTGATAGCCCTCCAGATTCTGCGCGTCGTACACAGAGATGGCGATCTTGCCATTGCTGGCGGCCAGGTTTTTCAGCGTGGTGTCCAGGAACACATCGCCGACAACCAGCTTCCCGTCGGGCGTCACATCCTTGAAGGCCACAGGCACCACATTGGGTTCGCCATTGGCGCAGGTCGCCAGATCCCACATGCCGCTCTTGAGCAGCTTCACCACATTTTCATTCAGCATGACAGCTTCCTCCTTGTTTTTTTGAGCCGTGCGGCTCATTTATTGGGCTCATTATAAGCGCGGTACAGGGAGAAGAAAAGATATGGGGCAGTTTATGAGTGACTATTAAATTTGAAAGCAGTGTACTACAGGTATCGCTCTACGCAAGAAGCAGAACTGCATCAGCCCTTTTCGTGCTTTTCGTAATACTCTCTCAGGATTGGCAGGCTGTCCCCACATTGTTCATGGCTGTACCTCCGTAAACTCCGATTTTTATACCACATCACAGCGTAATCAGCGCAAAGTGTAAAGAAAATTATCCCGGTGTAATAATGTATTTTGGCGTTGGCGGCCCAGTGCCCTTCTCTTTCGTTTTCCACGTTCTGTTTTTTACCGTTGACTTGCCGAGAGTTATGTGGTAGTTGTTTGTGCTGCAAAAAAGCAAAAGGAGAAAGCACAGATGAAGAAGATCACACTACTGGCGGCCAGCGCACTGCTGCTTCTCACGGCCTGCAGGCAGGTGGAGAGCAGCCCAGCAGAGGTCGTACCACCACCGGCAACCGTGGCACAGGAGGATGTCCGACAGCCACAGGTAACGTCTGAACCCGCCACAACAGCGCAAGAGCCGGACACGGTATCGGGTGCGGCGCAGGAGCAACCCCAAGAGCAAAAAGCTCCTCAGGCGGAAACTGTCCCACGAGCAACTCAGAACCTTGAACCAGTCGAGGAACCTACGGAGGACATTCCCTCCGAGACTGTCCATGCCAAGACCGGCTATGTAGAACCAGAGCCAGAACCCACTCCTGAACCTACCGCCCTGACAGACCGGCAGGCGGCCATCGACGCAGCCAACGCCTACGCGGTGACGCAGTACGGTGTCACCATGGACAGCGGCCTGACGCTGTCCAACGGCGCCTACCGTTTCCCCGCCGCGGTGCCGGTGGAAGCCTCGCAGGAGACACTGGTGGCCAAAGCGCGGGACATGGTGGACTTCACGTTCCGCCAGCTCATGATGCAGGCGGGTCGGGACAGCGTGGCAGATGCCGGAATCCACTGCAACGTCTGCATTGTGGAGGATGGCGGCAGCCTGCTGATCTACGTTCTCTACGATGGTTGAGGTGGGGTATGCAAGACCTGCTGAAATCCCTGTACCGCATCTACTGTGAGCGGAAAGGCCAGTATGATCTCCCGCCAGAGGCCGAGGACGCTTTCCAAAGTCTGATCAAAAGCCTGTCCAAAGAGGACAAGCACCTGCTGCTGATCGTCGAGGACACCCACAACATGGTGGCCGAGCAGGTGGCAGAGCGAAGCTTCATCTGCGGCTTCCGACTGGCGGCTGCGCTGGCGATGGAGCTTATGATAGATACAGAAGAATGATAGCACAAGCACCCTTCCGGTTATTCCCGGAAGGGTGCTTGTGTTTCTTATGACTCCTTCAGCCACCGTCGAAATTCCTCCACAGTGATGATTCCGTCGTCACATTTCTTTTTCTGCTCTCTGGCTTGTTCACTCCAAGCATAGAACTGGTTGTCACTAATGCGTCCCGATTTGATCCATGCGAAGCGGCGTTTGTACTCCCTGCGGTAGAGCTTGAATACCGGATCGTCCGCCTGCTTCAGCGTCCACTGCTGGAAAGCTCCCATCGACCGGCAGCTCGACTGGCCATCCAGTGGAGGACGGTCGCAGTACTCTGCACTGACACGGCCCGTCTGTGCAAAGTAGCGTCCACAGTTCTTGCAGCGGCGTACCGTGATGTTGCGCTCCACGCAAGCCTGCAAAGAGAAGCTGATCATATCCGCCACTGTATTCGCATATAGCACCGGTGCACAAACATCTCCGTTTACCGGCTCGAAGCGCGTGGTAATCAGGCGGAACGAAAACAGCTCCTTGTTACCGGGATGGTCAGGTTTGTCAAAGTAATAATACCGCATGATCTGCTGACTGGGTTCACGCCCGGCTTTGTCTATATCCAGTATCAGATCGAAGAAACACTGAATCTGCTTCTGATACAATGGCAGCTCCTCTATCAGAACTCTCAGTTCGTTCAATGCACACGCTACTTCTGCCTCAATGTTCTTTAAGCCCTTGGAATGAAGGTAGAACCACTTGGTATATAGCACGCGGAAGAAGCTATGGATACCCGCCAGTTCCCCCCACTTGATCATTGCATTGGTCACACGATCACGGTCGAGACTTTCCAAGTCATCGTAGATACACCGCAGAGTGATTGTGATTTTCTCTATGTCCAGCTCTGTGAATGAGAGCAGCAGCTCTAAAAAGGCGAAATGCTTTCGATAGGATGGTGCCTCCTGTAGGCCCCAAACGTCACTCGCTATGACCTCATGCCTACCAGTAAAATACATTTTGCAGAACCACATAGCGACCTCCAATTATGGACTGATTGTAAACATCGTTCGACAATATTGACAAATATTTCTATCAATGTTACAATGTGTCTAAACCACATGTCTAACCGTCATTACACTTAGTCTATCATTTGCAACATCATTTGTCAACAGGAAAGGAGGGCCTATGTCCCACAAGCTACCCACCATCAATGCAGAAGAATTACTCTCATGTCCGATGCCGCCCACTCGATTCATTATCGACCAACTGCTGCCGCAAGGCTTACATATCCTCGCCGGTGCAACGAAGATCGGCAAGTCCTGGCTGGCGCTGGCTCTGTGCCTTTGCGTGGCCAAGGGGGAATCCCTGTGGTCTTTTGCCGCGCAGAAATGCGGCGTACTGTACCTGTGCCTTGAAGATAGCTATCAGCGTATCCGCTGCAGACTCCTGGATCTTACGGAGGATGCACCGGATACGCTATACTTTTCTGTCATGTCGGCACAACTCCACAACGGTTTGGAACAGCAGATAGAGCAGTTCTTATCTGAGCATCCCGATACAGGTCTCGTAGTCATCGACACATTACAGCGCGTCCGCGGCAGTGGTGACAATGGAAATCCTTACGCCAACGACTACCGTGATATTGGTACACTGAAAGCACTGGCAGACAAACACCGTATCGCAATCCTGCTCATCCACCATGTTCGCAAGTTGAGATCCGATGATCCCATGGATATGATCTCCGGCACAAACGGTATCAGTGGTGCTACCGATACGAACTTTGTATTGATGAAAACGAGTCGCAGCGAAAACACTGCAACGCTCTACTGCACTGGGCGCGATATTGTGTACAGAGAACTGCGCTTGGAGTTCGACAGCGAAACGCATCTCTGGAATTTACTCTCAGATGACTGTCCACAAACCATGCAGCCTGACGCACGGCTTCTTTCTCTTCTCTCTGAAGTGCTGCGTCAGCAGCCTGCCATCAGCGTCCCTGCAGCGACCCTCTTGAAAATCATCGACCCTGATGATGTGGAGAGGCTCACGCCCAATCTTCTATCCCGCCGCATCCGTAAAAACGTTGATACGCTGGGCAAAAACGGCATCATGGTATCCTTCCGTAAGAGCAACGGAGAACGCCTCATCTGTCTCCGGAGTGCCGATAGGGACGCAAATATCACTACCGCAAACACCGTCCCTATCGACCCTGTAGGCGGTACAAATTAATGATATTTGCCCGGATTTTGGTCAGAGGATATACCCCGCCATTTCACCCCGAAAAATTGCGATTTTGGAGCAAAATCAGAGGAGAAAAAGGAAAATTCCCAGCCACACCGCACCTCGCGCCCGTTGCCCGCCGTGTTGCCGCCTGTGGGCCGCTTTGTGGCCTCGCAGGGCGGAGGCAGGGTACGGATACCACCCGGCCCATTTACGGGCGTGTCGGGGAGCTTTTTGGTGCGCCGAAAGTATAGCAGGAGAAAGGGGTGGCGTCGTGCGCGCCCCCACCCCAGCCACTTCTGCCCACAGTGCGGGCAGTTGCGGGATTCCACCACCGGCGTTGTGGAGCGGCGTTTTCGGTGGGCAGTGGGGTCGAAAACAGAAAAAGTCCCGCAGTTACGGAACAACCTGCGGGGTCACAGCAAAATTCTAAGGAGGAAAACGCAAATGACGAACAACAAAGAAAAGTACGCTTTTTGGCTCACGCCGGAAGCGAAGAAAATGGTCGAATCGGACGTGGCTTTGGGCAACTGCGGCAGCCAGAGTGAATTCGTAGAGAAGGCCGTTCGGTTCTATGACGGCTACCTGAAGGCGCAGAACGCCAGTGCGTTTCTGCCCCATGCGGTGGCTGACGTTCTAGAGGGGACGCTGGGCGTGTTCGCAAACCGGATGGCTAAGCTACTGTTCAACCTGGCCGTAGAACACAACATTACCAACCACTTGCTGGCCGCCGACGTGGACATGACCCGTGAGGATTACAACAAGATGCGCGGCAACAGTGTCCGCGAGATCAACAGCACACGGGGTACTATCTCACTGAAAGATGTAATTCAGGAGGACAACTACTGATGGCCAGCATCAAACAGCTCACCGAGCGTAAGTACAAAATTACCATCAGCAACGGCTACCGCAATGGCAAGAAAATCTGCAAATCCCAGACTATCCAAGTGCCAAAGTCTGTCGCTTCGCGCAGCATACGTCAGTACGTCATGCACGAGGCGGAGGAACTGGAACGCCGCTTCAAGTACGGCTTCAGTGAGGATGGCAGCACCACCTTTCAGGACTATGCCGAAAACTGGTTGTCCCGGCAGAGCAAATACGCGCCCAGCACGCTGGCTTCCTATCGCCGACAACTGGATGTGGTCTATCCCTACATCGGAGCCATTCCCCTATGCAAACTGCGTCCGCTGGCGATTGAAAATATGCTCACCCAACTCCGTAAACGGAAGAATCGCAACGGCCAGCCGATCCGTGAAGCCACCGTCCAGCACTACCTCTCTGCCGTGTCCGCTGTACTCAGCGACGCAAAACGCAACGAGATCATCCAGAAGAATCCCGCCCGCATGATCGACCTGCCCGCGGCCTCACACGTCGGCCAGCACATTCCCACCGTCGAAGAGGCACAGCATCTGCTGCAAGCCCTCGCCAGAGAGCCACGACACTTCCGTGTATTCTACCTGTTGGCCATGGCCACCGGCTGTCGTCGCGGCGAGCTGTGCGCTCTGCGCTGGTCGGACTTCTGTGCCAGCGGTAACGGATTCATCCTCACTGTCAGCCGCTCCCGCAGCATCGTTGCGGGCAAGGGTGTGGTGGAAGGCAGTACCAAAAACGGTCACAGTCGGCAGATCATTCTCTCCCCTGCCCTGCGCGGTCTGCTGCTCAGTTACCGCTGGCGGCTGGCGCAGGAGGCGGCAAGGCATGGCAGAGAGCTCAGTCCGTATCTGTTTGTCAGCTCGAACGGGACAGTCATTCACCCCGACACATTCACCAAACGTCTACGAAAGATCTACGCCGCCAACAGCTTCCCTGCTGAGTATCACCTGCACACCCTGCGCCACTTTTTCGTCTCCACGCTGCTGCACAGCGGTATCGATAAGCAGACGGTGGCGGAGCTGGCCGGTCATGGTGACACCGGTTTTCTGGAGCGCACCTACTGCCATCCAGAGATGTCCCGCAAGCAGGAGGCCGCCGCGTCCATGCTCACTTCTCTGCACCCCGGCAGCGGTATGATCTTTCCGCTGCAAAAGGTTGCCGGAAAATAATTCTTCTTTCTGCCTTTTGGGTATAGCTATTTCCCGCCTCTTAGGGTATGTTGTGTTGACAGCAGAAAGCACAACAGTACACATAACCAGAGAGGAGAATGACCATGGCAAGTATTCGCAAGCGCGGCAGCAGCTATCTCATCGTGGTCTCCATGGGCTACGACTACAACGGCAACCGCATCAAATCCCAGCAGAAAACCGTCCGGCCTCCGGAGGAACTGACACCCAAGCAGACGGAGAAATGGCTCAACGAGCAGGCCGTCCTGTTCGAGCGCTCCTGCAAGGATAACCCACAGCCCCGGAAGAACCTCACACTGGCGCAGTACACCGAGCTGTGGCTGCGGGATATCGCTCCCGGCAAGCTGGCGAAGTCCACGCTGCATCGGGACAAACAGGACTTGGTACGCTTCCTCCCCGTGCTGGGCCACTACAAGCTCACCGATCTGCGGCCTGAGCACTTTCGCAAACTCTATGCAGACCTGCGTCAGACGAAAAGCGACGCAACAGGAAAGCCACTCTCCGAGAGCACCGTTGAGGGCGTGCACGCGACGCTGTGCAGCATCCTCACCGACGCTGTGGCGGGTGGCTTTCTCACGCACAATCCCGCGTGGCGCACCTACCGCTACGCAGGCAAAAAGGCAGAAAAGAAAATCGCAGACGAGGAAACAGCCCAGAAGATCATCGCCGCGCTGGAGAACGAGAGCATCAAGTACGAGACGTACTTCAAACTCATCATCGCCACAGGGATGCGGCGTGGTGAGTGCTGCGCCCTGCAATGGCGGGACATTGACTGGGAACAGCGCTCCATCCACATCTGCCGCAATGCGGTAAAGATCACCGGCGACGAGATCTTCGTCAAGGAACCCAAGACCCGTTCCGGCGATCGGTACGTCTACTTCTCCGCCGAGATGGAAAGCCTCCTGCGGGAGTACCGGCGCGAGTGTCAGTACATCACTCAGACCTATGATGAAAGAAATTTGGAAACAACGGACTTCCTGTTCCGCCGACAGGGCACACGCCTGCCTATGACGCCCACTACCTTCACCTGGCGGTTCAAGTGCATTCTGAAAAAGAACGGCCTGCCGGAGCAGCTCAATGTTCACAGCCTGCGCCACACCGCCGCCAGCCTGATGATTGCAGGCGGTGCGGATGTAGCCACGGTAGCGGGCATCCTCGGCCACGCCCAACCCTCCACCACGCTGGACATCTACACTCACGCCTTCGACAAGAACAAGAAAGCCGCCAGCGCGGAGCTGCAGGGGATGCTGGAGATATGATAAAGTCTAATAGCTCAGTCGGATCACGGAACGCGCCATAGTGGTCAACTCGCACTTCGCTTTCCATAACGCTCAGCATATGGAAACCGTCTCAAACGTATTGTTTGAGACGGTTTTTGACTATCAGTTGCTGTAGATATCAGTGTATCACCTTGTTCTCCCGCATAATCCGGCCATAGAACCACAGAGCCATCAGCATGGAAATACAATCCACAACAGGCTGCACCATGGTGCAGCCGTACATGGGGATCAGGCCATCTAGCAGAAACAGCAGTGGAATATCCAGCACGCCCTTGCGCAAAACGGAGCAGATCAGCGACTCCTTCACCCGCCCCATGGCCTGGAACTGGGTGATCATGGGATAGCACACCGCCATCATAGGCATAGCCAGCACCATGATCCGCAGGAACGCCGCGCCGTAAGCGATGGTGGCAGGCGTGTCGATGAACCATCCAATCAGTGTAGGAGCCAGCAGCTCATACAAAAGCACACACAGCAGCGAAAACGCCACCGACACGCCGCAGCCCAGCTTGAACACCCGGTGCCGCCGGTCGTTATTGCCGGAGGCGTAGTTGTAGGCCAGCAGCGGTAAGATACCGTTGGACACGCCGATGGAGAAATACAGAGGCAGCATATCCAGCTTCTTTACGATGCCCAGCGCCGCCACCGCATCGGTATCATAGTCGGACATGAACTTCATCAGCGCCCCTACTGCCACCACCGTCAACAGGTATTGAGCGCAGGAGGGAAAGCCGATTTTCAGAATGCCACCCATATGTTGGGAGGTATAACGTAAGCTGTGGGGGCGCAGCGAGACCATGGAACTGCGGCGCTTGCAGAAAATGCAGGTCAACAGGAACAGCGTACCGATGCCGTTGGAGATGGCGGTAGCTAGTCCCGCACCCTCAGCGCCCAGCCCTAAAAACTGCGGCAGCACAAAAATCGGATCGAGGACAATGTTGATGATACCACCTAACGAGACGCCTGCCGACGCCAGACCAGCGCTGCCTTCCGCCCGCATGAGGTTGGCCAGCAGGATGTTGAGGATGGCGCAAGTGCCACCCCAGACGACCACCCATTTGGCGTAGCGAAACGCCAACGCATAGGTCTCCGCCGTCGCACCGCACAGGCGCAGCAGCGGAGAGGCGAACAGGGCAAACACCCCGGAAAACAACACCGCCGAGAACAGGCACCACCAGAAGGAGATGGCCGCGATCCGCCGTGCGCTGTCCGTATCATGCCTGCCCATGGCGCGGGCCATACAACTGGCCCCGCCTACGGCAAACAGATTGGCGATGGCCGTCATTAGTACGGTGATGGTGTAGGCTACCGACACCGCTGCTGTCTGGGGCGGGTCGTTCAGCAGTCCCACGAAGTAGGTGTCTGCCAGATTATAGAGTAACAGCACCATCTGGCTGGCGATGGAGGGGAAAATCTGCCGCCGTACTGCCTGCGGCACGGGCATCTGCTCGAATAGATAGGCTTTGTCAGCCGAGGGATTCATTGTTGCGCCTCCCACACATTACTCATCATTATTTTACGCCGGACAACTGTGGATGACAAGTAAAAAATCAGAATGATAAAGCCAGTATTATCGCTATCCAACTATATGGTATATGCTGGCATTCGGCATAAATCATCCTAATAGCTCAGTTGGATCACAAAATGCACAATAGTGGTCAACTCGCACTTCGCTTTCCATAACTCTCAGCATATAAAAACCGTCTCAAACGATACGTTTGAGACGGTTTTTGGTACGCCTGACTGGATTCGAACCAGCGGCCTTTAGAGTCGGAGTTATCAGGCCGTCAAGCCGTAAACCGTTGCGGCACAAGGGTTTGGTGGATATTGCACAAATTTGCGGTGATTTATGAAAAAATCCCAGAGGCCTTGCGTTTGAAGTGACCCCAAAAAGTTAGACAATATTCTGAAGTAAAAATTGTTCAAGCAGCCGAAAGGGCTTGCTGTCTGTGAATTGCAGGCGGCAAGCCCTTTAGCTTTGCCTTGATGCGCCGATTGTTGTAATAGTCCAGATATTCAATGAGTTCCAGTTTGAAGTGTTCCATGGAGAGGAACTCCTGCAAATACAACAGTTCACTTTTGAGTAAGCCGAAGAAATTCTCTATCACAGCATTGTCCAGACAGTTTCCCTTGCGGCTCATGCTCTGGCGAACACCTTTCTCCCGGAGCATCTGTTGGTATTGCTTGTGTTGGTACTGCCAGCCCTGGTCAGAATGGAGAATCAGGTTTGTTCCGGCCGGGATCTTTGCAAACGCCTCGTCCAGCATGGTGGTTACCATGCTGAGTACAGGACGATCCGATATGGTGTAACTGACCAGATCACTGCTGCACAGATCAAGGATGGGAGAGAGATAGAGCTTCTCTCCAAACAAACTGAACTCTGTCACATCGGTGACCCACTTCTGGTTCGGCTTTTCGGCGCGGAAGTCCCGGTTTAACAGATTCGGCGCAATTTTGCCAACTTCACCCTTGTAAGAACGATACTTCTTCCTCCTGACACGGCAAACTAAACCCAGCTCCTTCATAAGCCGCTGGACAGTCTTGTGATTCAGGAGAAAATTGCGCTTGTGAAGTTCTGTTGTAATGCGGCGATAGCCGTATCTTCCTTTGTTTTCGTGGTAGATGGCCGTGATCTCCGCTTTGACAGCTTTATACTTATCTGAACTGTTTATCCGCTTCAGATGATAGTAGAAAGTGGCACGGGGCAGTTGAGCGATTGAGAGAAGAATATCCAGAGAATGTCTTTGCCTCAGCTTTTGAACTACCTGCGTTTTCTGCGCTGGCGTCGCTCGTCTTCCAAAACCAAGGCTTGCAAGTTTTTTAGGTAATCGTTCTCCGCACGCAGTCTCTGCACTTCGGCTAGCAGATCTTCTTCCACCTGCTTCGGCAACTGCTTTGGCGGACGGCCTTTGCTGCTGCGGCCATGCCGTTCGATGGATAACCCTTCCGGCCCTTCTTCCAGATAAATGCGTTCCCAACGCTCTATAATTTTATGGTCGTTAATTCCAAATTCCTGCATCGTTGCACTGATACTCAGATGTTCTTTTCCCAAAAGCAATTACTTAATGCAAGCTTTATGGTTCACAGGGTATGATAAACACATTGATGCTTGTCAGCAAAAAGAAAGGATAGATCGAAGCCACGAAAATACAGCAGAGGGACGCGGCGCTGCTGCTCTGTGTCGCGCTTATCGTTTCCGCGCTCGCGGGCTGCGGCGGGAAGGACGGCCCGGCCGAGCAGCGTCCGGCGGCGGACACGGTCGAATATACGAAACTGAACGATAGTGCGTCGCGGCAGCTTTTGGAAAGGCTGCTCTCCGACGCGGGGGTGTCGGAGGAGCGCATGGAGGACTTTTTCAGTCGCGTGGACCGCTTCAACGACAGCGTGAGCGCGGAGTGGCTCACGCAGGGCTTTGAAACAGCGGGGATAACGGAGACAAAGTACGACCCGTATGAGATGCAGGATCTGTGGACAGCGAAGAACAGAGCCTTTCCGGGGTATAACTGCCGCATCACCGCCATGAGCCTGTTCGAGGAGTTCCTCTCTTTTGGGGAGGACACCGACTTCGACGCGGGCGAGGATGTGCTGTTCGTGGACGAGGAAACGCTGAAGGCCTATCCGAAAGCACTGGGCGGGAGCAGTCTGAACGATTTCCGCGCGCTGTATGCCTCCATGAAAGCGGAGGTCGGGCGCCATGTGCGGACCGTGCAGGCGCAGTGGAGAAAACGCGGCGTGAGCTTCCGCGACAGCGAGAGGATACGCCTCATCCTGCTGCGCTTTACTGACCGAACGGCGCTGAGCAATTATCTCATGGGCAAGTATGACATCTCGTGGGGGCAGGACACCGCCCGGCCCTTTATCATGGAGAACGACACGCTGATGGAGGGATGGCGTCCGTGCGCGGAGAACAAAGGCTCCGTACTCTAACAATATCATTATATGATAAAGCGATAAATCGGTCAAGCGAAAATTCGGGATCGTGCGGAATTTCATTAGCTCAAACAGTTTTTCGCTGCTTCTTTCTGCTGTTTTGCGAATTGCAGTCCCCACAAAAAGATGCTATCCTTTAAGTACAAAAAAGGGTGAGTCCAATGTACAGTGAGGATACCCCCGAGCCGTGGCGGCACGGGGAAGACGGCTGCAAGGGATCTGAGAAAAACACTCCAATGTTCCCCTCATCATGAGAACCGCGCAACGGTGCATTGCATAGCAGAGAGTACCCCAGCACAGGAAAGATCTTGTATGCCGTGACTCCGCAGAAAGAGAGGTAGTCAATGATGTTAGATATTAAGAACCATGGATGACCCTTGGCCGTGAAACGCAGGAGATCGGCCAAGGGTCGTCGTTGTTTTTGATAAGCATTATGTGCAGCGGCTTTCGAGCCGCCGTTTTTTTGCCCTGCCGCGTCCGCCGCCCCGCGCGGGCGGCGGGGAAGGGGGACGACCCTGCGAAAAAACTGAACGCGGCGCAGATCCGCGAATTTCTGAAAATCTACGCCCAATAAGCGATAAGCTGGATACGCTTTGCGTTGTCAATTGGCGCGCCCCTGCTCAGTCATTCCCCTTGCCGGTGGAGCGGAGCATCACATCGTGATAGCCGCCCTCGACGATGCTGGTGGCGGAGACGAGCGTGAGCTTCGCGTTCTTCTGAAGATCGGGGATCGTGGTCACGCCGCAGTTGCACATGGTGGATTTGACCTTATAAAGGCTACGCGCGACATTATCCTGCAAAGAGCCTGCGTAGGTGACATAGGAATCCACGCCCTCCTCAAAGGCAAGACCCGTCTTGCCGCCGAGGTCGTAGCGCTGCCAGTTGCGCGCGCGGTTCGAGCCCTCGCCCCAGTATTCCTTGACATACACGCCGTTGACAAGGAGCTTATTCGTGGGCGATTCGTCAAAGCGGGCGAAGTAGCGGCCGAGCATCAGAAAGTCCGCGCCCATGGCGAGGGCGAGCGTCATGTGATAGTCGTGGACGATGCCGCCGTCGGAGCAGATGGGAACATAGACGCCCGTTTCGCGGAAATATTCGTCGCGCGCGGCGGAGACCTCGATGAGAGAGGTCGCCTGACCGCGGCCGATGCCCTTGGTCTCGCGCGTGATGCAGATGGAACCGCCGCCGATGCCGACCTTGACAAAGTCTGCGCCGCACTCGGCGAGGAAGCGGAAGCCGTCGCGGTCGACCACATTGCCCGCGCCGATCTTCACGGTATTGCCGTAGTTCTCACGCACGAAGTCAATGACCTTCTTCTGCCAGACAGAGTAGCCCTCGGACGAGTCGATGCAGAGAATATCCGCGCCCGCCTCAACGAGCGCGGGGATGCGCTCGTGGTAGTCGCGGGAGTTGATGCCCGCGCCGACCAGATAGCGCTTCTGCGCGTCCTGGAGGGCGAGGGGGTGCTCCTTGTGCTCGGCGTAGTCCTTGCGGAAAACGAAGTAGCGCAGGCAGTCGTTCTCATCCACAATGGGCAGGGCGTTGAGCTTGTGCTCCCAAATGATGTCGTTGGCCTCCTTGAGCGTGGTGGGGGAGGGAGCAGTGATGAGCTTTTCGCGCGGCGTCATAAAATCGCACACCTTGAGGTCTGTGCTCATTCGGCTGACGCGGTAGTCACGGCTCGTGACGATGCCGAGGAGTTTCCCGTTGGGCATGGCGTCCTCAGTGATGGCGACGGTGGAGAAGCCGTTTTTCTCCTTGAGCGCGAGTACATCGGCCAGCGTGTGCTCAGGCGTGAGATTCGAGGCGCTGACGACGAAGCCCGCCTTGCTGCTCTTCACGCGGCGCACCATCTCCGCCTCGCTTTCGATGGACTGCGAGCCGAAGATGAACGAAAGCCCGCCCTCCTTGGCAAGCGCGACGGCGAGCGTGTCGTTCGACACCGACTGCATGATCGCCGAGACCATCGGGATATTCAGGCTGATGGGGCAGTCCTCCTGCCCCTTGCGGTATTTGACCAGCGGCGTTTTGAGCGAAACGCGGTCGGGCACGCACTCCTCCGAGGTGTAGCCCGGTACGAGCAGGTACTCGCTGAAGGTATGAGACGGATCGGGATAGTAATAGGCCATGACTTGCCCTCCTATTTTTTGAAGTAAAGCACCGCCGAGGCGAACAGGTGCATATCGTAAGTCCCCGGCACGTTTCGGTAAAGCGCGGGGCCGATGCGCTCGCTGTGTCCCATTTTGCCAAACACCCGCCCGTCGGGGGAGGTGATGCCCTCGATGGCGCAGACGGAGCCGTTGGGATTGAAAGCAGTATCCATTGTAGCATATCCGTCAAGGCCTGCATACTGCGTGGCGATCTGGCCGTTTGCGGCAAGCTGTTCGATCAGCTCCTGCGAGGCGAGAAAACGCCCCTCGCCGTGCGAAATGGGAACGGTGTAAATATCTCCCACCTCTGTTCCCGCAAGCCACGGAGATCGCGTCGAGCACACGCGCGTGCGCACGAGCTTGGACTGGTGGCGGCCGATGACATTGTAGGTGAGTGTCGGGAAGGACTCGTCGGTATCCATGATCCTTCCGTAGGGCACGAGGCCGAGCTTGATGAGCGCCTGGAAGCCGTTGCAGATGCCGAGCATCAAGCCGTCGCGCTGCTCGAGCAGCGCCGTCACCTGCTCGCGGACGGCGGCGTTGCGGAAAAACGCGGTGATGAGCTTGGCGCTGCCGTCCGGCTCGTCGCCGCCGGAGAAGCCGCCGGGAATGACGATCATCTGTGCGGTCCTGACGGCAGCTGCAAAGCGCTCGACGCTGTCTGCGACATCGGCGCTCGTGAGGTTGCGGACGATGAATTGCTCGGCGTCCGCGCCTGCCTCCGAAAGCGCGCGCTGCGTGTCGTACTCGCAGTTCGTGCCGGGGAAAACGGGGATGAGCGCCTTCGGACGCGCCTGCTTGACGGCGGGGGCGACGCGCGTCTTCGTTTCATGGGAAAAGCTCTCGACCGTGCCGCTGTCCCGCGTCTTTGTCGGGTAGACGGCTTCGAGCACGGCGTCGTTCAGCGCGGCAAGCTCTTCGATGGAGGCACTGTCCGCGCCGAGGGCAATGGCCTTTTCCGCTGTGGTGACGCCGATGCGCACGGCGTCGGAAACTTCATCGCTCAGCTCGGCGACAATCGCGCCTGGCATGGGGGCGAACCAGTCAAGCGCCGTATTTTCCGCGGCGAAGCCGATCTCGTTGCCGAAGGACATCTTCATCACCGCCTCAGCAAGGCCGTTTTCGACCGCCCACGCACTCACGACCTTGGGGGAATCGGCGTACCAATGGTGTCCGCTACCCCCTTTCCCCCAGAATAGCATCCAAATCCTGCTCCGGGGCAGTGATGGGATTCAGCCCATAGGCCTGTACCAGCGCCTTGACGACAGTTTCCGACAAAAAGGCCGGCAGGGTCGGGCCCAGATACATGTTCTTCACACCCAATGCCAATAAGGTCAGCAGAATGCAGACCGCCTTCTGCTCATACCAGGACAGCACCAGCGTCAGGGGCAGTTCATTGATGGAGCATTCGAAAGCGTCGGCCAACGCCAGCGCTACCCGAACGGCGCTGTATGCATCGTTGCACTGACCCACGTCCATGATGCGGGACAGTCCGGCAATCTCGCCCAGATCCAGATCATTAAAACGGTATTTGCCGCAGGCCAGCGTCAAGATCAGGGAATCCATGGGCGTTTTCTTCACAAACTCGGTATAATAATTCCGCCCTGGATGCGCTCCATCGCATCCGCCCACCAGAAAAATGTGCCTGATCTTCCCGGCTTTGACGGCCTCCGTCACTTCTTCGGCATGAGAGAGAATCGCCTCATGAGCAAAGCCGGTCGTGACCATGTGACCGCCGTTGATGCCGCTCATGCTGTGATCGTGGTCATAGCCGCCCAGCGCAAGCGCCTGCTCGATCAGGGGCGTAAAATCCTTGCGGCCCTGTTCATCTGCGGAAATGTGGGTCAGTCCCTCGTAGCCCACCACGGAGGTGGTGTACACCCGATCCTGATAGCTGGGACGGGGCGGCATCAGACAGTTGGTCGTAAACAGCACCGGCGCGGGGATATTTTCAAACTCGGTCTGCTGGCTTTGCCATGCCGTACCGAAATTGCCCGCCAGATGGGGATACTTTTTCAGGCCCGGATAACCATGGGCAGGCAGCATCTCGCAGTGGGTATATACGTTGATTCCCTTTCCCTTCGTCTGCTCCAACAATTGATGCAGGTCTTCCAGATCATGGCCGGATACCACGAACGGCACGATGACCGGATCGGACGGAAGCTATGTGATTTCCGTCGCAA
>OLPR01000506.1_pt1 | contig 35747 bp, 27 predicted proteins | sample 1672761 | NCBI WGS metagenome assembly OLPR01 (sample SAMEA3136721, study PRJEB25190) | human gut metagenome | biome: human gut; feature: human-associated habitat; material: faeces | place: Austria | collected 2013 | reverse complement strand
CCGGGGACGGCCACCTGCGGCGGCAGATGCTGCGGGTGTATCAGGCGGACATCAAAACCGTGGACGCCTTCTGCGCCGGACTGCTCCGCGAGAACGTGCATCTGCTGCCCCCGGTGGAGGAGCACAGCCTGACCCCGGATTTCCGGGTGCTGGACGAACAGGAGGCCATGCTGCTGCGGCGGCGGGTGCTGGACCGGGTATTGGAGGATTTTTACGCCCACATCGAGGAGGACGGCAACGCCCGCCAGCTGGCGGAGACCCTGGGAGCCGGACGGGATGACCGGGCGCTGGAGGCCCTGGTGCTGGACCTCCACGAAAAGACCCAGAGCCACCCGCACCCCCTGCGGTGGCTGGAGCAGCTGCGGCAGGGCTGGGAGGTCACCCCCCAGGAGCTGGCGGACACCGGCTGCGGCCGGTATCTCATGGAGGACGCCCTGCGCCGGGCGGACTTCTGGGCCCTGCGGCTGACCCGGGCCGTGGAGGATATGGCGGACTATCCCGCCGTGTACAAGGCCTACGGTGACCGGTTTCTGGAGGTGGCCCAGGACCTGGAGGCCCTGCGGGACAAGGCCGCCGGCGGCTGGGACAGCCTTGCCCAGGGCGTGCCGTCCTTCCGGCGGATGGGCGTGGCCAAGGGGGAGGAGAACGCCGCCTGCCGGGAGCGGGCCAAGGCGGTGCTGGAGCAGGCCAAAAAGGCGCTGAAGGACATTCAGGCGATCTTTTCTGTGCCGGAGGCGGAGCTGCTGGAGAATCTGCGGCAGATGGCCCCGGCCATGCTGGCCCTGCTGCGCCTGACGGCACAGTTTACCCTGCACTATCAGGCGGAGAAGGTCCGGCGCAACGTGATGGACTTTTCCGACCAGGAGCACTATGCCATCGACCTGCTGACCGACGGCCAGGGACGGCCCACGGAGCTGGCAAAGCAGGTCTCCTCCCGCTACCGGGAGGTGATGGTGGACGAATACCAGGACAGCAACCAGGTGCAGAACTGCATTTTCCGGGCCCTGTCCGGGGAGGAGCGACGGCTGTTCGCCGTGGGCGATGTGAAGCAGAGCATTTACCGGTTCCGGCTGGCGGACCCCACCATTTTCCTGGAGAAATACCTGTCCTACCGCCCGGCGGCGGAGGCGGAGGAGGGCCAGCCGCGAAAGGTGCTGCTGAGCCGGAATTTCCGCTCCCGGCGGGAGGTGCTGGACGGCACCAACTTTGTGTTCCGGGCCATTATGTCCCGGGAAATGGGGGAGATGGACTACGGCGACGACGAGCAGCTGTATTTCGGCGCGGAGGCGGCGTACCCGCCCCGGCCGGGCATGGAGCCGGAGCTGCACCTGATCAGCGTGGAGAATACGGAGGAGGAAACCTTCGACCGCACGGAGGTGGAGGCCCGGTTTGTGGCCCGGCGCATCCGCCGGCTGCTGGATCAGGGCTTCCCGGTGCAGGGAGAGGACGGACAGCCCCGGCCTGTGGAGCCGGAGGATATCGTCATTCTCATGCGGTCCCCCCGGGCGCGTCTGGCGGCCTATACGGCGGCCCTGCGGCGGGAGAACATTCCCTGCACCAGCGGGGAGAGCGAGGCGTTTTTCAGCACCCTGGAGGCGGCGGTGATGGTGTCGTTTTTGCAGATCATCGACAATCCGCGGCAGGATGTGCCGCTGATCGCCGTGCTGCGGTCGCCGCTGTTCGGCTTTTCCCCGGACCGCCTGGCCCAGATCCGGGCGCTGCTGCCGGAGGGAGACTACTATGACGCCCTGTGCCTGGACGAGCATGAGGACACGGCGGCCTTCCGGCAGACGCTGGACGGTCTGCGGCTGGCCGCCCGGGACATGACGGCGGACCGGCTGCTGTGGAAGCTCTATACCCAGTGCCACGCCATGGCGGTGTTCGGGGCCATGGAGGGCGGCGCGGCCCGGAAGGAAAACCTCATCGCCCTGTATACCTACGCCGGGCAGCAGGCGGCGGCAGGGCGCGGCGGCCTGTTTGACTTCGTGACCCAGCTCCACGACCTGCTGGAGGAAGGACGTCAGCCGCCTATCTCCACCCAGGCCACCGGCAGCGGCGTGCAGATCATGAGCGTCCATCGGTCCAAGGGACTGGAGTTCCCGGTGGTGATCCTGGCGGACCTGCACAAGCGCTTCAACGCCGACGACTTCCACCGGCCGGTGCTGGTGCATCCCCAACTGGGGCTGGGCACCGAGCGGGTGGACCGGCAGCGGCGGATCCGGTACGATACCGTTACCAAATCCGCCGTGGCGGCGGCCCTGACCCGGGAGAGCAAGGCCGAGGAAATGCGCATTCTGTATGTGGCCCTGACCCGGGCCAAGGAGAAGCTCATCTGCGTGGACTGCATGTCCCACGCCCGGAAACGGGCGGCGGACCTGGCAGTGCTGGCGGAGATGCCCGCGCCGCCGGAGGCGGTGGCCGGGGCAAAATGTCCCGGGGACTGGCTGCTGCTGCCGCTGCTGTGCGCCCCGGAGGGGGAGCCCATCCGCCGCTGGGCGGAGACGGAGCCCCAGACCCTGACAGGCGCCGGAGGCGGATGGCAGGTGCAGGTGTGGGAAAATCCCGTGGCGCCGGCTCTCCGGGAGCGGGACAGCACGCCGGAGGAGGCGCGCGAAAGCGGCCCTGTGGAGGTCCGGGAGCTGGACTATCCCCACCCGGCAGCCTGCCGCATTCCCACCAAGGTCACGGCCACCCAGCTGAAGGGCCGGGAGCTGGATGAGGAGATCGCCCAGGGTACCGTCCGCCGGGTGCGTCAGGTGCAGGTGGAAACGCCGCGCTTTCTGATAGGGGAGCGGCCTTTGTCCGCAGCCCAGCGGGGTACGGCCATGCATCTGCTGATGCAGTATCTGGACCTGAGCGGCCCGGAGCCGGAGCAGCAGGTGCAGGCCCTGCTGGCCCGGCATCTGCTGACGCCGGAGCAGGCGGCGTCCCTGGAGCTGGAGCAGGTGCGCCGGTTCCTGGCCTCGCCCCTGGCGGAGCGCATCCGCCGGGCGGGGGAGGTGTACCGGGAGTACCGGTTCTCCCTGCTGCTGCCGGCGTCGCTGTATGATCCGGAGGCGGAGCCGGAGGATGAGCTGATGCTCCAGGGCGTGGTGGACTGCGCCTTCCGGACGGAGCAGGGCTTGGTCATTGTGGACTTCAAAACGGACCGCATCCTGCCCCAGGAGGCCGCCCAGCGGGCGGAGCTGTATCGCCCCCAGCTGACGGCCTACAGTCAGGCCCTGAGCCGGGTGCTGGAAGCACCGGTGGCGGAGCGGGTGCTGTATTTCTTCGGCCCCGGATGCCAGGTGACGCTGTAATGGCTTCGCTTCCGCTATTTCCGGCGGCGTGTTCGTAGTGGGCCTGGTGCCGGAGCTGTGTCTGCCCAGGGACCCCAAGCGCTATGAGATCCGATAAAATTTGAAAATTTTTCCGGCTTTGCGCCGCAGACTGCTGTCTGCGGCGCTTTTTTTGCCTGCGGCGGAAATGCATCCTATATTTAGCGGACATGAAAGCCGGGCGATTCGCGCAAAGTAACTCTGTCGCCGGCGACAAAATTCAAAAACAGGGGTGATCGCATGTATGAAACGCAAAAAAAGCGACGCATACGCAGGCCGGCCGCATGGCTGCTGGCCGTGCTGCTCACCGGGGCCCTGTGCTGCCAGACGGTATGGGCCGACCAGCGCACCTTGATCCCTGTGGGGAAGGCGGTGGGCATCAAGCTGTTTGCCGATGGCGTGCTGGTGGTGTCTACCTCCAGCGACGGTCCGTGCCCGGCCCGCGACTGCGGCATACAGGAGGGGGACCTGATCGTCAGCTGCAACGGCGAAAGGATCACGTCCGCCGAGGAGCTGCAGGCTCTGCTGCAGGCCGCCGGCGGAACGCCTGCAGCCGTGGGCCTGCGCCGGGACGGCAAAAGCCTTACCGTCACCGCCGTGCCGGTGCAGGCGGAGGATGGCTCCTGGCGTCTTGGCGCCTGGACACGGGACTCTATGGCGGGCGTGGGGACTCTGACCTTCTATGACCCGGACACCGGCGCCTATGGCGCTCTGGGCCACGGCATCACCGATACGGACACGGCCCAGCTGATGCCGCTGTCCAGCGGTTCCATTATGGAGACCACCGTGAAGGCCGTGAAAAAGGGACAGAAGGGCGACCCGGGACAGCTGAAGGGCGACTTCACCGTGCAGCACGATGTGGGCACCGTGTCCGCCAATACCAGCGGCGGCATTTTCGGCACTGTGGCAGAAGGCGGCTTTGTATCCGGCGCGGCACTGCCGGTGGCCCGGCGCAGCGAGGTGACCATCGGCCCCGCTGTTATTTTGTCCACCATCTCCGGAGATGATACCCAGGAATACACCGTGGAGATCGTGCGGCTGTGCCCCGCAAACCGGGACGGCCGGGACCTGCTGCTGAAGGTCACGGACCCCAGGCTGCTGGAGGCTACCGGGGGCATTGTCCAGGGCATGTGAGTGTGTTATAATTGGGACAACACGGGAAAAGCTTGATTTCAAGCGGGTTTCCGGTGCTTGTCCAACTTTTCATTGACCACGAAAACAGGACCACATTCTGCGCAGATGTGACGGACAAAAATGCTGCGAACTCTCGGATCCGGAGTTTTTCGGCAGTTAACAGCGAACGCAGGCAGAAAGGAGTCATATTCAATTTAATCGCCGCCTGGCGACTGCCGCACTAAGACCGATGGGGTATAAGCTGCCCATCGGTCTTTTTTGTTATTCCAAGGAAGGAGGCGCTGATGCTGAAATGGGGTGCAGTTCAGGATGGCACTTCTTTTCCGGAATTCAACCATGCGAGACTATTGGAAACCTGGAAGTCGCTTTTGCAATTTATCGGAAAGCAACAAAAAAGCAAAAATTGAAATCCATCGCTTTATATAGCGTTGCGTTTTTGCAAGAGAAATGATAGTATAGTCTAAGATAGACAAGACCGACTGTTCCTATTTTCGGAGTAAATCCTGTTGATAAATGCACATTCGGAATCGTCTTGCCGAGAAACAAATACAATTGCCAAGAAATATTCCTTGATTGCAGGAGAAAGCGAGAGATTTCCCCTATGAAACGGAATACGAAACAGCTGATCCCCATGATCCTGGTTTTTACAATCATTGCGGCGGCCTATTCCTGCCGGATACTGGCCATGCTCGACATCGGCGGCGTTTGGATGAACTATATCCGCGCGGCGCTGTATTTGCTGCTGTTTTCCCTGTGGGGCTATTCCATTGACCGGCGCATTATACAGAAGCAGGCACTGCACTGCCTGCGCCTGACCGCGGCGCTGATGCTGGTATGGCTTATTTTGCGCACGCTGAAATATGAGTTTGTCACCGACCTGACAGTGGCGCGGTACATTTGGTATCTCTATTATTTGCCCATGCTGTTTATACCGCTGCTGGGAGTGTATATTGCGCTGACGCTGGGGAAGTCGGAGGAATACCGTCTGACCGAAAGGGCCGGCTTTCTGGTCGCCGTGCCGGGCATACTGTTTTTGCTGGTGATCACCAACGATCTGCACCAGCAGGTGTTTGCATTCAACAGCGGTGTGCCGGGCGTGCCAGACAATTATGGCTATTCCCACGGCATTTTTTACTTTTGCAGCATGGGCTGGATGGTTGCGTGCATGACTTTTTCCCTTGCCCTCCTTTTGAAGAAAAGCCGCGTCCCCAGCGGCAGCAAAAAAAGGATCAGGCCGTTTGTGATAGCCTGCATAACGGTTTTGTATGGGCTTTTGTATCTGTCCGGTCTGCCGGCCATACGCCGGTGGCTCGGGGATATGAATGTGACATTTTGCCTTTTATATGCGGCGATTTATGAAAGCTGTATACGCTGCCGGATGATACCGTCCAATACGGGCTATGTGGAGCTGTTCGAGGCGACAACGCTGGCGGCGTGCATTGCGGATCGCAGCGGGAATATCGTTCTCCGTTCCCGGGCCGCAGGGGAGGATATGGTTTGCCCGAGGGAGGGCGTTCCGCTCATCCGGCCCAACGGAATACGCATCTCATCGGCGCCCATCAGCGGCGGCTATGCCATATGGCAGGATAATGTGCGGCCGCTGACGGAGCTGCGCGCAAGACTGAGCGAAAACAAGACCAAAATCAACAGCAACAAGGAGAAATTACGGGAGGCCTATATCATACAGAAAAAGCTGCTTGAGCTGACGGAAAAAAACCGTATTTACGACGAGATGGAGGCAAGGTACGGAGATCAGATCACCAGAGTCGGGCAGCTGCTGCGGCAATGCCAGGGGGCCGCACCCGAGGAAATACAAAGCGCACTGAAAAGGATCCTGCTGCTGGGCACTTACATTAAGCGCAGCGCCAACCTGTACTTTCTCAGCCAGGAATATGAGCTTCTGCCGCAGCAGGAGCTTCGGCTGACCATAGACGAGGCGGTGCGGGTGATAAACGTTTGCGGCACGGAATGCAGCGTGGTCTACCACACGACCGGGCCTATGCGCGCGACAGAGGTGGCGCGGCTGCTTGACCTTTTGAAGGTCGTGACGGAAGCGGCGATGGGCGGGCTGTATTCCCTGTTTATTTCCGTGTCCGACGGCGAGATGGATCTGTCGGTGGAGTGTGCTGCCGAGCTGTCCTTTTTGGCTTCTCCGGATGTGACGGTTCAGCAGGAGAACGGCTTGTGGCTTGTGCGCACAAGGATAGGAGGCGGGAGCGGTGCTTAGAATTAAACACCTGGGCTTTAATGCCATCAAGGAAAGCTTTGACCGGCTTCCCACAGGCGTGTGTTTTTTTGACCGGACGGGCAGCATCGTCCTGTGCAACCGGCAGATGTATCAGCTGAGCCGATTCCTGCTTGACAGCGATATGCAGTATCTGGGCGAGGTCCAGGAGGCGCTGTCTGCCCCGGGAGGGGGCATTGTGCGGATCCCGGATATAGACAACACCTATCGGTTTCCGGACAAAACCGTGTGGAGGTTTGAAAAAACGGAGGTCACCGATCGGTACGGGACGAGGTATATACAGCTTACCGCCGCCGATGTTACCGACCTGCAGCGCGCCTTGGTACAGCTTACCGCAGACAGCAAGAAGCTGCAGGAGGACGCGGAAAAGCTGAAGCAGCTTTCCGATAATGCCGGGGCCCTGGCCCGGGAGAAGGAGCTGCTGGACGCTAAATCCGCCATGCACGACGGCCTTGCCGCCTGCATTACACTGACGAAGCAGTACATAACAGGGGAATTTGACGGTATGGACCCGGGCGTTGTATGCCATGAATGGGAGAAGGTCATTGCCTTCCGGGATACGATCTGCCTGCCGGCCAGAAAAAGACTGCTGGACAGCGCCAAGGCCAGCGGCGTGACCGTGCGGATAAGGGGTCAGGAGCCCACGGACGGTGAGGCGGAGCTGCTGTACACGGCCATGCAGGTTTGTCTGAACAACGCCATTCAGTATGCCAAGGCCACGGAGATTTCCGCAAATATTTGGGAAAACCAGGGCAGCTATACGGTGGTGATACGCAATAACGGCAAGCCGCCGGAAAAGGAGATCACCGAGGGCGGCGGACTTACCAATCTGCGCCACCGGATCGAAAATTCGGGCGGTAAGATGACGGTGCAGAGCTTGCCGAGGTTTGCTCTGGCAATTGAGATACCAAAATCCGGGAATTCGGGGGTGAATAACCTGTGACTATGAGAAAAATACTGATCGTGGAGGATCAGGCGCTGGCGAGAACCTATCTGTGCGCCTGCGTGGAAAAATGCACGGACTGCCAGGTGGCGGGTACGCTGTTCCGGGCCGACGCGGCGCTTCAGCGCTGCGATGAGGGGCCCATCGATCTGATTCTCATGGACATATGCACCGAAAGTGACTCAGACGGACTGGCCGCAGCCGAATCCATCAAGAAGATCTACCCGCAGATAAAAATCGTTATGGTGACCTCTATGCTGGAGGGACGGTTTCTTGATCGGGCCAGAAGGATCGGGGCAGACAGCTTCTGGTATAAGGACTCCCCCTCCGGCGACCTTGTGGGTGTGATCGAGGGAACCCTTTCCGGAAAGCACTTCTGGCCGGACGGCGTGCCCAGTGTCCGGCTCGGCAACACACTCTCCTGCGACCTGTCTGACCGTGAGATAGAGACTCTGCGCCTGCTCTGTGAGGGAAAAACAAATGCCGAGATTGCCGTAGAGCTGAATGTGGGCGAGTCCTCGGTGCGGACCTATATTAACCGTATGCTGGAAAAAACCGGCTACACAAACCGCAATCGACTGATGATCGCAGCTGTGGGCAAACGGATGGTCGTGCCCGGATGCTGGATCGAGGAGCAGGAAGAAACCAGGTAGGAGCAAATGGAACAAAGCGTCGTGCTGAAAAAACCATTTTTGACACGAAAATACCCAGCTTTCAAAAAGCTGGGTATTTTTTTTGCGAAAAACAGACGCTTGTTCACAATTTGTTTACAATTAAAGGGGCGTTTGTCCTCACTTTTGAGGACAGACAGAGCCGGCGTTCCTTGCTACAATAAAGCCATAAAGTAAGACGGAACAGATCCGGTGTATGTATCAGAAAAAGGAGGAACGGTTCGATGAAGAAAATCGTGGTCGATATGCAGAATTTTCTGTTTGCCGATTCCATAGCGACTGCTTTCAAAAATTCGGATTACGACATTGCTGTGGTTCGTGCGGAGTCCCCGCGAGATACCATTGAACTGTGCCGGGTGTTCAAACCGTTTGTCCTTTTAATGGAGGTTACCGCCTATACTCCATGGCTGCTTTGCGAGAGGATGAAGCTGCGGGATGAGGCAAAGACGGTGTGCCCGGATTGCAAAATTGCCCTCATCGTGGATTCCAACACCGAAAAACAGGCGGCAAAGGACATCCGGGAGGCCAAGAAAAATGGTATCATCGACCAGTTTTTCTACGGGTCGATGACCGCTGAATACCTGATGGATCAGATTTACGCGATGTAAGGACGACACAAGAAAGGTGAGGTGAAGCACAATGAAAAAAAGAAAATGGCTTAGCCTTCTGCTGGCAGTGATGATGCTCGTATCAGCGGTGCCCTTCTTCCCGGTGACGGCCGATGCAGCAGATGGCACGGTGGAGGTTTCTACCTGGGCGGAGCTGAAAAAGGCGCTGGACTACACGACAAATTGCTCGGTGGTGAAGGTGGTTAAGGACATCGAAACAAAGTCTCTGAACGGAAACACCGGTCTGCATCAGGACAACATCATCTTCATGTCGATGGCCATGGACAAGGTGCTGGATCTGAACGGACACACCGTCAATGCGTATGCGAAATACTATTCGGAGGTTGCGCAGGGGTATCTGATCAATATATGTGATAAGGATGCCCGGCTGACCATCCGCGACAGCGTGGGGGGCGGCGCCCTGATCGGCGAGTTTAATCAGGAATTCTACTATGAGTTTATCAATGTGAGTGAAGGTACGCTGGTTATGGAGAGCGGTACGGTCAAGATGCTGTGTCCCTCTAAAGATAATCAGTATACGAAGTGCGCCATCGGTGTATCCGGCACGGCGGTCTTTAACGGCGGCGAGGTGCTGACGCAGGTGACCAGCCCCGGGGGCGAGAAGGAGGAGCGGTATCTTTCCCGCCGGCTGCAAGCCATTCGGGGAGAAGCAGGCGGCAGCGTCACCATCAACGGCGGCACCTTCGACCGGGTGGTTCTGCACAGCGCCCCCACACCGGAGAACCTGGGAAAGTATGAGCTGGTGGTAAACGGCGGCTTTTTCCGGCAGTCCATCGCTCTGATCCTGATCGGCGATGTCTATGCCAGCAATTTCGATCATCTGCCCATGCAGATCAACGATGCGTATTTCATGCGCACCACCGATAAGCTGGACCAGTGCCGTCTGGTGATAGGCGGGAAGATGAAAACCTTTTATGACCGTAACTGGGATTACGACTTACTTTATAACGATATTCCGGGCGCGACCCTGGATGATGCGAAGACTATGATGTGGGGTCTGACGCCGTACCTTATCAGCGAAAACGGCGCGGTCTTCACCGATGTGCACGACGGAAACTGGTATGTGCGGGGCAATATGCGCCGGTCGGTTGAAAACGGCGGGCCGATCATGGCTTTTCAGGGCATGTCGCTGGGCGTTCAGGGCGGCATAGCCAAGGTGATCTCCAACGCCTACGGCGTGAAGGAGGTTCTGCTGGACGGCGAGCCCATGGCCTGCGGCGAGCGAGGCTTCAGCGCACCCCAGGTGGATACCACCGCAGAGAGCGAGCATCGGGTGACTTTTGTGATGTATCCGATTTCCCCCATGCTGCGTGTGCTGGGGTACAGCTATTCCAATGATTATTCGACCGGGTATATTCGGATGCTCGTTGATGACGAAACGGGGTATGGCATGGTTCATTATCCCGATGTTCCGGAATCAGGTAAAGAGCCGTTTTCGGTGACTTACTACATTAATGAATCCAATGTGGACACACTGACCACCATGGAGCTGCAGTATGACCTGATGCTGGAGACCAACGGCGTAAAGAAGCAGGTTACGACCGGCTACAAGGGCGCAAAGGTGGCACGGTGGGTGGATCGGACGAAGGCTATCGACACCATTTATCTGGATATCAGCCAGCCTCTGGTGCAGGGGGATTATACCAGCGGCACCTTCACTGTGGATGGGAGTGCTCCCTACACCATCGAGGACAGGCGGGGCTACTGGGAACACGAGGATATTTGGGACCTGACCGGAAACGGCAGTGTTCCCGCGATCTTGGGGGATCAGTATTATCGCTTCATCCGTGTGTACCTCAAGGACGGCTATGAGGGGTATAAATTCGATAAGAATAGCCCGCCGAAGGTCAAGATCCGGGGCCTCAACCGGGAATGCGACAGTATATCTGTTTCGGTCGCCAGTGATGAAAGGTCCCTGGGGGTGTCCCTGGCCTCCCATCCCTCCGAGCTGATTCAAAACGCCTGGGGTACCGTTGCCGGACTGCGGGCGGGAAGCCTGGTCGGCGGAGTGAACATCAGGCCGAAGGACAGCCATTTTGATTTTGAGATTAAGGAGATCCAGCGAATCAAAAACGGAGTTGTTTACAGCACCAACCCCGACGAGATGATCGATCCCGACTATACCTATCGGATCAAGCTGGTGGGCACGGGCAAAGAAGGAATGACCTTCCACAACGGTCCGTGGCAGTATGATTACACATTTCACTATTATCTCAACACGAATGTCAAGCTGCGGATGTACAGTGATCTCAACATTGCAGAAAATTATCTTGAAGTGCCGTATGATGCATCCGCCCAGGCATACGTAATAGATTTGGTACCGGAACCGGATGTGATTCATTATGACTATCTGTCTTTGGGCGTGCCACTTCCGTGGGCGGGCGAAAGACCGATATATAACAATAATCTGGTTGCGGGGCTGCCGGGCGGCGTTTCGGTTGTAAACTATACATGGTATGCTTCCGCTACGGGGGAGCGGATTCAGGCTGATATGACCTTTATCGCAGGCAGAAGATATCACGTAAACGTGATTTTACAGTGCGAAGAGGGCTATTACATAGCTGACGACGAGGAGCTGGATGCTTATGTGAACGGGGCAAAAGCGTATATAAGCGCGCAGGACGGGAACAGAACAACTCTTACCGTAGGATACTCCGTTCCCGTTGCTTCGGGTGTACACGGTCAGGCGGTGAGCTTCCGCGATGGCAGCGATGTGACCGTTTCCCTGTTTGCCGATGGCAGCGCAGAGCCCAAGTACACCGTATCGGTGCCGGGGGGAACAAAAGACAGCTCCGGACAATACACCACCACCTACGACATTCCCGAGGTTGCTCCCGGCACCTATACCATGCGGGTGTCGAAGAAGAATCATGTCACCCGGGAGTACACCGTGACGGTGAGCGGCGATGCGGTGACGCAGGATGCGAAGATACATCTGATGGGCGATATCAACGGCGACGGCAGAATCAGTATCGGTGATATCAATAAAGCAAACCTTCACGCAAAGGGAAAAAAGATATTGCTTGGGTATGAACTCGCCTGTGCAGACATCAACGGCGACGGCAGAGTGACGACCAGTGATGTTAACAAGATGAATCTTCACAATAAGGGAAAGTCCCTTCTGTGGTAGCCCAACCGGCTTGTCTTAATGCCAATGCGCCTGCCCTATACGCCATATAGGGTAGGAGCTGCGGTTTAAGAATAAAAAATGCAGAGCAATCTGCACCGCCGCTCTTCGGAACTAAGCGAGACTTCGGAAGCGGTGCGTAAGAAATGTCCCGCAAATCTATTTTCAAAGGAGGAGCTTGGTCATGAACAAGCGAATCACATCCCTACTGCTCAGTTTCGTCATGATTTTTGCGATGTTTGCAACTGCGGCACCGGTATCAGCAGAGCCTGCGACGTCGACATTTACCTTCACGGTCGAAGCTGACAAGACAACAGCAGGCCCCGGGGATACTGTCACGTTTACCGTTTATATACAGCAAACAGGTACGATGACTTGTTTCCAGGGCAAACTTGGCATCCCGTCCGGCTTAACATACGTTGTGGATAGCGGTGCTCTTACGGAGGGTATCCAGGAGAAACTTGGCCGGGACGAAGTTGCCTGGACCCAGGATCCCTATAAGCTCTTGAGCGCATTTGGCGCAGAGGATTTCACCGGGACAGATAAGATCGCAGTGATGAAATTTCAGTGCACAGTGGATAACGATACTGCTGCAGGAAATTATGAGGTAACTCTGCTTGAAATTGAAGCGGACGGCGGTTCTACTGAGAACTACGAAACCAAAAATCCCACTTGCATCCCTGCGACCATCACGGTCACTGCCGCCCCGAAGCCGGCAACGGGTATCACTCTTAACAAGAGTGAATTGACACTGGTTGCCGGTGCAGTGGATGACAGCCTGAAAGCGACGGTCACGCCGGCCGATTCTACCGACACGGTGGTATGGTCTTCTGACAAGCCCGCTGTTGCTACCGTCGATCCCGCCACGGGCAAGGTGACCGCCGTAGCCCCCGGTGAAGCGATCATTACCGCAACGGCAGGAACAAAAACGGCCACCTGCAAGGTGACGGTAAACTGTGGTCACGGCTCCTTCACCCTCTTCCCGGAGAAGGAATCGAACTGCACCGAGAAGGGCTGGGACGCTTATAAGAAGTGCGATCTCTGCGGCAAGCTGTTTGACATGAGCGATAATCCCCTTACCGGGATCCCGTACAGGCCCACCAACGACGATCATGATTTCAACACTTCTGAGTGGGGATACAAGGAGGCCGACGGCCACGCCCATGTCTGCAGCCGCAACGCGGCGCACCATGATACCGTAATGCCTCACACGGCAGGCCCTGCCGCAACGGAAACCACACCGCAGACCTGCACAGAATGCGGATTTGTGATGCAGGCTGCAACGGGCCATGTCCATGCCGACCATCTGACCAAGGTGGACAAGGTGGACGCTACCTGCACCACTGACGGCAACAAGGAGTACTACCGGTGCACCTGCGGCAAGCTCTTCGAGGATGTTGCCGCCGCCACGGAAATTACCGACCACAGCAGTGTGGTGCTTCCCAAGACGGGTCATAGCTACACCGTGCAAAACAGCGATGAAGCTCACAGAAGATCCACCGCTGCAGATTGCCGCGAGTTTGACACCTATTGGTACACCTGCGCCAATGACGCAACCCACAGCGCCAAGGATGATGCCGCCGCTGCGGATAAGTTCTATAACGGCAAGCAGGGCGCTCATGTTTACGGCAGTGAGTGGGTCGATTGCGGGGAGACCGGTCACGCCCACAAGTGCCAGTATCACGATGCCTATGATGCAGTGCAGCCCCATACGCCCGATCATGAGGGCGGAGCGACCTACGATTACGCTGTGAAGTGCACCGACTGCGGCCGTGTGCTTGAGCCGCAGCGGGAGAACGGCAGCATTCGCGTTGAGGTCCCCTTCAAGCTCACCGTGAAGAAGACCGGTGAAATGGATCCCGGCCAGGAGACCTTCAAGTTCGCTATTGACAGATTCGGCGCCCCCACCGTCTATACGCTGGTGCAGGATACCGTGGAGACCAATGGCGAAAAGACCTATGAGGGTAAGTTCATTTTCACCATCAGTAAGGATCAGGCCGGCAATCTGTCCGAGGGCTTCGTTATCCACCAGGTCAAGGGCAATGCTGCGGGCTGGACTTACGATGAGAGCATCTTCTACGCCATGCCTCTGTTTGTCGACAGCTATGACAGCGTTCGGGGCTGGGCCTTCTTCAAGTTCGACGAGAAGGGCGAGCTGGAATACAACGATCCCATGGAGGAAATCGGCTTCACCAACAGCTATAGCGCCAAGAAGCCGGTGACGCCTCCTGCGCCGGAACCCCCCGAGAAGCCGGTGACGCCTCCTGCGCCGGAAACCCCCAAGACCGGCGACGGCAGCATGATCGCTTTCAGCATCGCGATGGCGATCGTATCCGGTGCGGCTCTGATGGGAGCAGCCCTGTATTCCCGCAGAAGGAGCAGATAAACCACCTAACCGAAAAATCGTACTAAAGGATTGAAGCAAAGGGCGGGACGGAAGCCATCCGCCTCCGCCCTTTCGCTTTTCCAAAGAAAATCAAGCAGTTGGTTTTCTTTGGAAAGGTAATGTTATACAGCAATCCACTAAGGTGCTCGGCTTCAAAAACCATCTGGACTTTGTAAAGGAGGAAAAGAGATGAAAACAAGTAAACGAAATCGATGGCTCAGCTTTTTGCTGGCGCTGATCATGCTGGTGGGCTTGCTGCCGCTTTCTGTGCTGTCGGCGGGCGCTGAAAGCGGCGGCGAGGAGACGACCGGCGCCAATCGGGGCGAAGCGCGGGCCTCTTCGCGGGTGTATCCCACGCTGACCAATTTGATCGAGGGGACGGAGATACGCTCCGGTTACCAGTATTCTTTCTATAAGAACGGCAAAGTGTATGAGCACTTTCTTTATTCCAATATAGACCCGGAGAAATATAGGTATAACTCGGGTAAGTGCAGAAACTATAAGGACGATACAGGTCTTCAGCGGGTTGTGACATACACTGACGGCGTTCTTATGTATTGGACACGTTTTGAGAATGATTTCCTGGATCTTTCAGGGCTTGAGGGAAGGTCTCTGACGCTGATCCTGTTCGACAATCTGAAGCTATCCGCCCTGTATGCCCCCGGCGTCGATCTGAGGCTGATGGTGACCGACGGCGTCTATGTCACCTTCAACCACAGCACCCGGTATAAGAACAAGACCGCCTACTGCCCCCAAAACGGTGCAACCGGCGCGGTGATCGATCTGGCCCAGTCGGAGGGAAGCCTGAGCGGCTGCGGCAGCTTTGAGCTGTGCGGAGACGGGAAGCTGGGTATCGTCACGACGAGCGCCCCCAGGAAAACCAGCCCCGACTATGCCATCGTGGCGAAAAACACATCGGTTCTGGAGGATACTGCGCTGAATATTGTCTGCGGCAACAGCCACAGAGATGTGAGTTCCCTGATCCAGACGATCACACTCACCATCGACACCACCAGGGATGTTTCCCTTTCTATCAAAAATCCCCGGACCAACGCCGCCGCTTGGAGCTGCCATATGAACAACTTCAAGCTCGTCAACGCAAAGAGCCTGAATGTCTATGTGCAGCGGGGCTCCGGCGGATGGATCTTATTCGGCAACAACGGCGAAACCGACCCGGCGAAGGTGTTTAAGTATTACAGGAGCATCGGTAAGATCGGCAGGGAATGGTATATAGCCGGAAGAACCAACAGTGGCTATACTCTCACCATGGATCGCAGAGACTACATGCCGCAGATACGCTTCAACCTCAACTTGCAGGAGGTGAAGGGGGGTCAGACGGTGTGGGGCCTGAAGGCCGGCCTGGGCTATGAGATGTCTGCGGATATTGTGTATATGCCCCAGTGGATGCAAAAGCTGAGGGATGCAGGCAGAGTCAGGTTCGATTTCTACGGCCTCCTGTGCAAGCCGGGTCAGGAAGAGGGCTATGAAGGAGAACCCTATACACTTGATTTTTATGTGGACCGCACCGGAAAACACAGTGTAGAGTTCTACTGGGCCTGCTGGCCGTCGGCAAATACTGACTATCGTAAACCGAAGACAGAAGAGAGTGTCCTTTATCAGACACACATCGAATTTGATGTGCAGATGAACGAAGCGGTCAGCGGCAAACAATACATATATAGTGTTCAGCTTCTGCAGGCGGGGGGCGAATTTACCGAAGCAACCAACGCCACCCACAAGATCTCCCTGCATCCGGATACATTGGCGAAATGCTATACCGACAAGTCATATTCAACTGGTATCCCCTCCGAGTGGAGATATCTGGCCGATGAGGATGCGTATATTATGTACTTCTGGATAAACGCACGGCACGGATATGAGCTTGCCGATTCGACTGCGACGGCAGACAACGGAGTTACTCTGAATGTGCAGCATACAAAGGTTACAAGGAGGTCATTCACCTATGGAGAAAAAGCCCTCACTGTCAACCTTGTGGCACAGCGGAAGCTGACGGATGTGCGCGGTACGCTCAAGAATTTCCGTCTCGGCATTGACGCCGGGTTTACGGAGATCGTATCGAATGAACCGAAAAAGTATACCTTCAAAAATACGGTGGTATACGATGTCGCCTATGGCTCTTACGGCGTAGAGGCCGGTCAATTGCGTGAAGGCGATACGTGTTATGTCTACTTCGACGTAAAGCCGGGGGTTGGGTATTATCTCCCCGAGAATGCTTCGGTAAAGGTGATCCAGCCCGCAGGCTACAGAGCCAACGGGATATTCGACTCTGCGGAAACATACAGCACAGTCTATAAGGGCGATTGGTACGACTATTCACCGATAGGACGGAAATACCGGGTCTCTCAACTGTTGGAGCCGAACAGCGAGGGAGTGAAATACGGGACCGATATCCGCGTACAGGAGCCTAAGGCGGGGGACCGCCCCGCTGCCTTTGCCGACTATGAAAAACCGACAAGCCTGCCGTATAATATGAAGGTGCTGTCGATGCAATGGCTGGGACCCGATCAAAAACCAATGAGGAAATTTGACAAATTTGAGGTTGGAAAATCGTATTTCCTCGATCTTCGTATCGGATTTGAGGGCGGCGAAGAAATGGGCTATGTATACCCGAAAAATTGGAAAGATTTCAAGGTGAACGGTAAGAGCGTAAACGCATGGATGGAATATGAAGACAATACAGACGGGCATGTCTGGCAGGTGTATGAATCCTATAAGGTGACTGACCCCAACGCCCGCGGCTCCGTCAGCGGCACGGTGAAGAGCTTTAATTCCGCTTCCGATAAGGTGACCGTTCAGCTCATTCAGCAGGGACACTCAGAGCCTGCGTATGAAACCACGGTCTCCGGCGGAACGAAGGAGGGGAATCAATATACCGCCTCCTACACGATTTCCGGGGTCGCTTCCGGTACCTATACCATGCGGGTGCTGAAGAAAAATCATGTCACCCGGGAGTATACCGTGACGGTGAGCGGAGAAGCGGTGACGCAGAATGTGAAAATTCACCTGAAGGGGGACATCAACGGCGACGGTAAGGTCACGGTCGGCGATGTCAACAGAGCAAACCTTCATGCAAAGGGAAAGAGTAAATTGACTCTGTATGAATTTGCCTGCGCAGACATCAACGGCGACGGCAAGATCACGATCAGCGATGTCAACAGAGCGAACCTTCATATGAAAGGAAAGTCTTTGCTTTGGTAGTCTGATTGAGTTTGCTTCAACACCTCAGCTCCTGCCCTATGCCTGCATAGGGCAGGGACCGAGGCTTAAGAAGATAAAGCTATCTGTACCACCGCACCTTACTATTTGGAAAGGGCTTGTAAAAGCCCCTTTCCGAAAGGCGATGAACAGATAAAAAACGCATCGTCTTTCGGAAGGGTGAGAATTTCATTCAGGGCGTATCTATGGAAAACAGGCAGGGATGCATTGTGCCACAGGAATACTTCGGAATAAGAAAGAGGAGGTCCATATGAAAAGAATTGTGCTGCTGTTTTGCACAGTAATGTTATTCATTTGCTCTTTGTGCGGATGTTCGGCTTCACCCGAAAAAAACCCTTCTATCCCAGGCGGGAGCACGATCCCCGGGGGCAACACCGCGAAGGATCCGGATGATAAAAACACAGAGGAGGCCGCTTTTGCGGCGCTGCAAAAGAAAATCGCACAGAGCGGCAGCGCAGTCGCCGTCGCCTTTATCGGCTATGTGGATAGCGAGAGCTCTGAGGTGGACCTGCGCGCCTATGTTGCGGGCAGCGAAACGGGAAAGGAATATCCCAGCCTATCCCGTGCGCCGCTTTACATGGCTGAGGGACAGGAGCTGTATGCAATTATACCGCCGCATGACAAGGGAACGATAATCGTGTACCCATCCATGATGACCGAAGACGGCGAGTATGCCGACGACAAGAGCAATCCCCTCCACGTGGGGGAGCCCGGCGAACCGCTATTGCTGCGGTGCAACCTCAGCGAGATATACTCCAATGTGCTGATTGCCGCTACTGACGGCGGCGGGGCCATGGACTTCCGCCCGTCGCTGTCTATGGAAAACGGGCACCTGCAGGAGATCGCAGGGGTGTACGATTTCTCAACATACGAGGAAGTGCCCGATGAGCGATCCATTCAAATCGCAACAGAGCTTCTTCTGGAAACGGACGAGGTAAAGCAGGCGGTCATGCAGGGAATGAAGGTTATGTATACCGGAGATACCCAGTGGATCGAGGGGCGCCCCTGCCTGCTGTTTGCCCTGGGAACCGACAGCGAGGATCAGTTTGTCAGAGAACGTTATTACGGCGTGTGCGACAATCTCGTCTATAGCTACGATGCCATAAGCGATACGTGGTCTACTGTCGGGCGGCAATAAAATCAAGGGGCGAACAATCATTCATATTCCGTGGGGGTCCACGGAAAAAAGAAGTGATCTGCCGGCTCCGGTCGGAAAAGTATATGGATCATTCTCACAATTGGAAAGGAGCTTTTATTATGGGACTTATTAAAGCGGGTATCGGTGCATTGGGTGGCACTCTTGCCGACCAGTGGAAGGAATTTTTCTACTGCGAGTCTATGCCCAAGGAGGTGCTGGTCACCAAGGGACAAAAGCGCGTCAGCGGCAGGTCCTCCAATACGAAGGGGAGCGACAACATTATTTCCAACGGCTCCGGTATTGCCGTGGCCGACGGGCAGTGCATGATCATTGTGGAGCAGGGCAAGGTGGTGGAGATCTGCGCCGAGCCCGGCGAATTTACATACGACACCTCCACGGAGCCCTCCATCTTCTCCGGCAATCTGGGGGACAGCGTCCGCGCCACCTTCCAGACCATCGGCAAGCGCTTTACCTACGGCGGCGACACCGGCAAGGACCAGCGGGTGTACTATTTCAACACCAAGGAGCTTATTGACAACAAATTCGGCACGCCGAATCCCATCCCCTTCCGTGTGGTGGATTCCAAGATCGGTTTGGATGTGGACGTTTCGGTGCGCTGCTCCGGTGTTTATTCGTATAAGATCGCAGACCCTCTGCTCTTTTACACCAATGTCTGCGGAAATGTGGAGAAGGAGTATACCCGGGATGAGCTGGATAGCCAGCTGAAAACCGAGTTTGTCAGCGCTTTGCAGCCGGCCTTCGGTAAGCTGTCCGACCTGGAGCTGCGCCCGAATCAGATCGTCAGCCACAATACCGACCTGGAGGATGCCATGAATGTGGCGCTCTCTGCCAAGTGGGGCGAGCTGCGCGGTCTGAAGGTAGTCAGCATTGCCCTGGGTTCGGTCACGCTGCCGGAAGAGGATGCGGAGATGATCAAGCAGGCCCAGCGCACGGCCATCATGCGGGATCCCACTATGGCGGCAGCCACGCTGGTGGGCGCACAGGCGGATGCCATGAAGACGGCGGCAGGCAACCAGGCAGGCGCTATGACCGGCTTTATGGGCATGGGCATGGCCATGAATGCCGGCGGCGGCATGAACGCACAGAACCTGTTTGCCATGGGACAGCAGCAACAGCAGCAGGCGCAGCAGGCTCCGGCGGCACCGGCAGCCCCGGCAGCGGGCGGCTGGAAATGTTCCTGCGGCGCAACCGCCACGGGTAAGTTCTGCCCGGAGTGCGGTGCCAAGAAACCGGAGCCCGTACAGGCCGGCGCATGGAAATGCAAGTGCGGCGCTACGGCCACCGGCAAGTTCTGCCCCGAATGCGGCTCTCCCAAGCCGGCGGATTCCGAGGGCTGGACCTGCACCTGCGGCACTTTGAATAAGGGTAAGTTCTGCCAGAGCTGCGGCGCCAGAAAACCCGAGGGCGCACCGCTCTACCGCTGCGATAAATGCGGCTGGGAGCCGGAGGATCCGACGAATCCGCCGAAGTTCTGCCCCGAATGCGGAGATATATTCGACGATAACGATAAAAAATAAAACTGCTGCTTAGCGGGAACCGTATTAACGAAAGCGTTGTTTCGGCCAGGTATGAACGGCTTAGACAAAAAGCCGTTCATACCGCCGAAAGGCTTTTGCGCAGCAGGATAAGCTTCCCTGCCGGCGAGACGGCAAAGAATTTTTGTGTGATTTGTTAGAGAGTGGTTTTGCATTTGCTTGCAAAAGGAGATCCTGTTATGAGTAAAAGAAATAAAGACATTAAAATGACCATATTTATCATGGTCGCCGGCATCGGCTTGATAATTGCGGGTGTAATCGGAATTGTCACAAGCAGAATCGACAGCAGGGAATATAAAAACTCAACCGATATACGGAAAATTCCCGCTGTCATTGTTGACTTTTCAACCAAAGACGATAAGGATGATTCCGGTGATGTTCGTTATACAACATATAAATTTAAGGTTTCATATGTTATTGACGGAAAAACCTATAAGGGAAAATATGAAGAACGCGTCTGGTCAAGGTCGAGCAGCTACACAAAAAAATATACCTATGATAAATTGAGAAAAGGCGACACAATAGACGTCGAGGTTTATAAAACCTCAAAAGGTGATTACAAGCTTTCGCCTGAGGGAAGTCCCGTTGATTTTCTGCTCTATTGTGCGGCAATCCCCGTCGGCTTGTTCTTTGTTGTTATAATGATATGTGACGTTGTAAAAGACAACCGAAAAAAGAAAAGCGAAAACGAAATGATCAGCAAGGAATAAATCAGAGGTGCTTTTATGGATTTATCAGTAGCACTGATTATTGCGGCTTCCTTTGCGATCTTATGTACATTCTATATCGGTAAAAGAATACTTACCATAGATTTTTCGGAATACAGCTCCAAAAACTCTAAAAAAGCCAAACTGAAAAGATTGCTTGCGAAAAAGGAAACGCCCCTTCAGAATTCAAAAATCCGAAGAGATATGAGAAACGCCTTCGAAAGAATTCTGATACCGCTGGGGAATGCGGATCAAGACCTTCTTCCGGCAAGAATGGATATGGCATTCCGGAAAAAAACCGTCAGTCAAATCAACAGACTTCATAGGAATAAGCTTTGCCGCAAAATATACGTCACAGATGTTGTTCCCATTCCTAAAAACAACTTTGAAACATGGAGCGATGACGGCAGAGAATGGCGGGAATCGGTTTTAATGTGCAGCACACTGGAGCGTTTTGAGTCAACCGAAGGCAACATGGTTCAGAGCGAGATATACCGTAAGAATTCATATCTCAGAATACTTCAGTCAAGACACGTTCGCCGCACCGATCAAAAAGAAAATAAGAAAAGCTATTATAACGATATGTTGAGCATAACCTGCCCGTCCTGCGGTGCAAGAGTCAAGCTTGACAGTCAGCAGGTTACCTGTGAATACTGCGGCGCCGTTATAAAAAACGAGTTTTACGATTGGCAGACCGAGTCGTTTGAGATTTATGAATCTATCAGTACAAACCTGAAAAGTTTTTTACAGCTTCTTGTGTCCGGCTCCATACTTTTCTTATGTGTCTTTCTGTGCTTATATCTGATCAAGGACACCGAGATTTCCCTTGCCGCCGGCGTTGGTGCAGCGGTTCTGACTTTCGGGGGAATCGTTACACCGATCATCTGCGGGAAAATCAGGCAAGAAAAGCTTGCCGGAAAAATTGTAAGATATTCCGAGAATTATCTCAGAGCCTGCTTAAACGAACACTTTTGGGAGAATGAAAACGGCGAAGACCTGCTTGATTTCAGCGTTGGTACAATTAAGCTTTTAAAAGTTGCCCACACAGAAGAAACAACAACCGTTACGGCTGACATTTTCGGAACAAAAACCTTTCTTCCCGAAAATCAGAAGCCGTATACAGAAAGATTTAAAAAGAGATTGCTTATGCAAAGGGCAAGATATCCCGAAAAGCGAAAAACGGACGGCGAGTTCTTTACCGAAAAGGATTGCCCGTCCTGCGGCGCCAATTTCATGCCTGATGAAAACCACTGCTGTTCGTTCTGCGGGTACGGCTTACAGGTCAACAATGCAAAATGGATTGTACAAAAAAATTAATAAGCGGAGGATCACATTATGGGACTGTTTGACAAAAAATACTGCGACATCTGCGGTGAGAAAATCGGACTTCTCGGAAACCGCAAGCTGGAGGACGGGAATCTCTGTAAGGATTGCGCAAGAAAGCTCTCGCCGTTTTTCAGCGAACGGCGGAGCTCGACGGTGGAGGACATCAAGCGCCAGCTTGCTTACCGTGCAGAAAACGAAAAGAAGCTTGCCGGCTTTGCCCCGTCGATCACCTTTGACGGGAGCAAAAAGGTATACATCGATCCTATAGGGGAGCGGTTCATCGTTACCGGGGCCTCTAACTGGCGCAGCAGCAATCCTGACCTCATTGCATTTTCTCAGGTGCTGGGAGTGAACACGGATATCCGGGAGAATAAGGAGGAGATCTTTTACGAGGACTCCGAGGGAAATGAGAAGAGCTATGTGCCGCCCCGCTATGCCTGCGACTATGAGTTCAATGTGACGATTCGGGTGGATTCTCCATGGTTTAGCGAGATCGAACTGGAGCTGAGCGACGGCAACCGACCCGACAGCCCCTATACGGACCTGTACCGCCAATATGAGCAGAGAATGCACGAGCTTGCAGACATTCTGATGCGCCGGGATAACAGAAACCGGGTTTGGGACGGCGGCAGTACGATGAATCGGGTGGATAGCACAGGCATCCGTCAGGAAAGACCTGCTTCCGCGCCCAATGCTATGGGCAGCGAGACATGGGTATGCCCGTCCTGCGGCGCGCAAAGCAGCGGAAAATTCTGCGCAAACTGCGGCACCCCCAAGCCTGTGGCCAGCTCCGGCTGTACAAACTGCGGGTGGAGACCCTCGGCGGGACAGGGTATGCCGAAATTCTGCCCGGAGTGCGGCAGGCCGCTTCGGTAAATCATGAAGCGCAAGGCGCGCATGGCTGCAGCGGTTGTGCTTGCATTCCTGCCGATTTTCGGGCTTTTGGGCTGCGGCGAAAGTGAAAAGTTTACTGCTGATGATCTTGTTTTGATCCATACCGTTTATTACGGAACGGAAAGGAACCCGGTGTATTGCTTTGCTTTAAAAAAGGAAGAAAATGGCTGGTTATTCTCTGCGGATTGCCTTGTGGGAGAGCAGAAGGAGCACTATGTCTCCTTCGAATCGTTTCCGATACCGGCGGAGGATGCAGCGGGATTCCTTCAGATCATTAGCGAGGATGGCGAGATAAAGAAGCTTTACAAGCATCGCAATCCAATACGTTTTTTTCACATATCTGACGTACCGGCACGCAGCCTGGGAATGACTTTCTGTGACGGAAGCACGATGGAGAAGGACGCGGAACTCGGCGACAGGGCACTTGATTATCTCTATGTGCTTGCCGGCAGATACTACAAGGACGCTGAAAGTTCAGCAGAGACTCCACCAGATACAGCAACAAGCTGAATATCATTATGCAAAAGCAAGAAAAGCTAAAAACAAACCGACATTGTCAGAAAAAGGAGGAAATTTATGGCTAATCAATGTGCTATCTGTGGTGCGGACATCAATCTGATCCAAACGCAAAAGCTGTCGGACGGCAACTGCATTTGCCGCAAAAACTGCAGGAAAAAGGGCTTCAAGGTATATGACTATGTGCATAGCAATCTTCCGGGTGTCAAGGCGCATCTTGCACAGGTGGAGCGCGGCACCAAGCTGTGGGACCACTATTTCGTTCCGAGGGAGAAAGCAAAGGATAAGAGCAAAAAGCTGAAGCGCTTAGGCACCTATCTCTATGTGGCAGCGGATATCGGGCTGATGGCGTATGTGCAGAACGATTACAAGTTTATGATGTTCGGCAAGACCACCCGCGCCTGCGTGTACCGCATTGCCGACCTGCGCAGCTATAAGTATGAGGAGCAGCTCGTTAAAAACGGCGATAAGAGCGAGAAGAAGCCTTTTGCAAGACTCAGCTTTACCAATACGCAGGGCCTTTACGAATTCGTTCTCCCCATGAACAACAGAAAGGATTTTGAAGCGCTCAAAAAATACTTCGATACGCTGTTCGGCGTACAGAATACACTCGGCAACGCCTCGAACGTTTGGAAGCAGCAGATGACCGCAGTTAAGGATATCGCGGCAGGATTTTCTGCCACGGTAAAGGGTGAGGCCGATGCCGGCGACAAGGCGGCGCAGGCAATCGACTCCCTGGATGCCGCAATCTACGGCGACCGCACCGAGTGGATTCAGAAAGCAGATGCGGCCCTTGCGGCATTTAATGGGTGAATTTCTTTAAGAGAGGAGATCTATTCATGCAAACCTTGCAGGAATATAAATGCCCCTGCTGCGGCGGCGCGATAGCCTTTGACAGCACACTCCAGAAAATGAAGTGCCCTTATTGCGACACGGAGTTTGAAATGGAGGCGCTGGAGGGCTACGACGCCGAGCTGCAGAGCGAAAAATCAGACAATATGGAATGGGAAACCTCGGCCGGAGGAGACTGGCAGGAGGGAGAAACCGACGGCCTGCGCTCGTATGTGTGTAAGTCCTGCGGCGGCGAGATCGTAGGCGATGCCAACACAGCAGCTACTGCCTGCCCCTTCTGCGGCAATCCCGTGGTGATGATGGGCCAGTTCTCAGGCGCTCTCAAGCCGGATCTTGTGATCCCGTTCAAGCTGGATAAAAAGGCGGCAAAGGCGGGGCTGATGAAGCATCTGACCGGGAAGCGGCTGCTGCCAAAGATTTTCAAGGATCAGAACCATATCGACGAGATCAAGGGTGTCTATGTACCCTTCTGGCTTTTCGACACCGATGTGGACGCACAGGTGCGTTATCGTGCCACAAAGGTCCGCACATGGAGCGACAGCGACTACGATTACACCGAAACCAGCCACTTTATGGTGCATCGGGGCGGCAGCGTCGGCTTTGAGCATGTCCCGGTGGACGGCTCCTCTAAAATGGCGGATGACCTGATGGAATCCATTGAGCCGTATAGTATTTCGGATGCAGTCCATTTCCAGACAGCTTATCTTGCCGGCTATGTGGCGGATAAGTATGATGTGACCGCCGAGGAAAGCGTTGACCGGGCAAATCAGCGGGTCAAGCGGTCTACCGAGGAGGTATTCGCCGAGACGGTAGAAGGGTATACCACCGTTACACCGGAAAACACCAATGTGCAGTTCCATGGCGGAAAGGCCCGGTATGCGCTTTATCCGGTGTGGCTTTTGAACACCACATGGAACGGCAATCAATATGTCTTTGCCATGAACGGTCAGACCGGGAAATTCGTCGGTGACCTGCCGGTGGATAAGGCTGCGGCCAAGCGCTGGACGTTTTTGCTGGCGGCGATATTCTCAGTGGCTTCCTACGGCGTTGCGTGGGGCCTGCACCTGATAGGGCTGATTTAAGGAGGGGACGGAATGAAAAAGAAAATACTGACACTGTTGTTCTCGCTTATTCTGTGCCTTTGTATAGTGACTCCCGCCTTTGCAGCGCAGACGGATGGCTTCGCAAGCGAATATGAGCGCGTGCAGGACTTGGCGGGGCTGCTCTCCGGCAACGAGGAATCGTCGCTTGTGACAAAGCTTAATGAGCTCAGCGAGCGTCAGAAAATGGACATTGTCGTGCTGACCACTGACACGCTGGACGGGAAAACTCCGCGGGACTATGCCGATGATATTTATGATTACGGCAACTTCGGCTACGGCGAAAGCAGGGACGGCGCGCTGCTCCTTATCAGCATCGAGGACAACGACTGGTACATATCCACCTGCGGCTATGGCATTACGGTCTTTACGGACGCGGGCATTGAGTATATCGGCAAGCAGATAAAGGGAGATCTGTCCGACGGTAATTTTGCGGGCGCCTTTGATAAATTCGCCGATCTTTGCGATGACTTCATCACACAGGCAAGAACCGGCGAGCCTTACGATGTAAAGAATCTGCCCAAGGAGCCACTTTCCCTTATCTGGATCCCTATTGCCATCGTTGTGGGCTTCGTCCTATCCCTCATCATAGTGGGCAATATGAAAGCAAAGCTGAAAACGGTCCGCTTCCAGGCGGCTGCGAGCAACTACATAAAGGACAACAGTCTGAACATTAACGAGAGACGTGATCTGTTCCTGTATAACACTGTCACACGCACGGCGAAGCCCAAGAACGATGATTCCGGAGGCGGGAGCAGCACCCACACCTCTTCCTCCGGCACGACCCACGGCGGCGGGGGCGGCAAATTCTGATGCAGCTTTTCCCCTGCAAAAAATACTTTATAAAGGAGAGATAACCCGTGAGTATCTTTGATAAGCTGAAAAGCACAGCCGGGCAGGCGGTAAATGCCGCCGCACAATCCCTGGGCAGTAAGCGGGAGAGATTTACCTTTGCAGCACTGCCGGAGAGCCTTGCCGAAATGCAGGCACTTCCCGAGGCAAGCCTCGACACGCCCTTCAAGACGGCGGCACTTACAGTTCTCGCTTTGTGTGCATATGCGGCAGACAAGAGCATCGGAACGGAGATGCTGAATTGGCTGCGCGGACCCCGTCCGCTGAACGGACAGGAAATTTCTTTCCTGAATGACCGCTTCCGCGATGGCAAGACCTACCTGCCGTTTACCTATTTCGCCGGCTCCACACCGGACAACAACTACACACCCACCCAGCCGTATACGATCACCATTGAGAGCAACCATGTGTCCGGCGAGGAGCAGGGGTATATGAAGCTGTTTATTCCCTGCGGCGGAGCAGACGATCCCCGTCCTATCAAGATGCGCCAGCGGGGCAGCGACGGCAAGTGGTTCTTGTGGGAGCAGTATCTGCTGACGGGTGTGCGCACGCCGAAGGCTGCCGATCCGTGGGCATGATGGCTTGACAAGGAGGGAAAATATGGATATTCGGGGAATTTGGAAGGTCAAGGAGGTCCGTGTGCCTACACCGGACGGAGTGAAGGTCTTTACCCCTGACAACCCGCCGCAGGAGGAGCGGTTTGAGGGCAGCGCCGAGCTGATGAGCTATCGGACGGAGTTTGCCGAGGACGGTGTGCTCAACACACTTATGTTCGTGCCGGAGGAGATGCGCCAGGAGGCTGCCAAGCAAGGGGTGGAGGTCCGGGAGGACGGCTACGCCGCCATCGAAAGCACTACCTGGAAGGAGGCAGACGGCAAGTTCTATTACGATACCGGGATTCAGGGCGAGACGCTGGGGGAGCCGGTGGATCCCTTCGTGGAGATCTCCGTCACAGAGGACGGGTGCCTGCTGTATGGGCTGGGAATGATCCTTCTGGAAAGGGCCTGAGTCGAATACGGATGATCCCTATGTACAATTCATAAACGGGAGAGGCTTGCTGCGGCAAGCTTCTTTCCGAAAGGCACCGAATGGCTTGCGGTGCCTTTCGGAAAGGAAGAATCCATGAAAAAGCTATTATTATGGGGCCTGTGCTTAGGTTTACTGATACTGTTCAGTTCCGCCTGCGCAAAAAAGCAGCATGCGAATGATGACGGCAATGCGTATTACGGAGGGGAGCCTATGGATTTCAAAAGCTTTCAGCTGGTGCAAACCGATATGACGGCGCAGCGCCGCGTTTACGAGGGATACAAAACGGAAAGCGGAGTTCATCTGGAGTATTACATCAGCACGGAAATGTGGGATGATAAGACCTCCGGAAATGTGGAATGCCGCAATGTCGTTCGCGCAATTGACGCAGATGAGAGCGTTTTTCAAAAGCTATGCGCATTATTCGGCAATTACAAAATAGCGGAATGGGAAGGCTTTCGAGGGTACGATTCCCAGGCCCTTGATGGCAGCGGTATGTGCCTTGAGGTCGTGCTGGCGGACGGGACGGAGATAAACGCCCAGGGAACCAACCGCTTTCCGAAAAACTATTCCTCATTTGTGCAGGAGCTTTGTAAGCTCATAACGACCGAAAGAATAAGCTCGGTGCGTTTTAGCGACGGCGCCTATGAGATCACACTGCCGGAAAGCTGGGTGGGTACCGTTACGGCAAGCTTTTCCGAAAACCAGGTGGCATTTTTCGTTGATAAGACCGGCGGCGGTGAGCTCACCTTTTTTATAATCGACAGCGATACATACGGCTATGCATCGGATGCTTATAAGGGACGAATAGAGGTCGGCCGGCTTATATCCGGGGAGGATGTGCGGTTTATTACGGCCCGGGATCATTACGCCATTGCCTCCTATGCATCTGAGGTTTCGGAGGAGGCGCTGGAGCTTTGGAAAAATTATGAAAGCGATAAGCTTTCTATCGTGGAAAGCCTCCGGGGTGTAAACGGGTATGCGTTTTATCCTGATGTAATTGCCGCCAAACGGCAGGATTTGCGATAACGGTTCCCGAGAGGAGAAAGAGTATGAAAAGACTGATAATTGCTTTTATTACATGGATGCTTGTGGGAGTAACGGTCACCACAGCCTGGGCGGCGGGCCCGGCGAAGCCTGTGATTGAGGCGGAAATGCCGGATTGCTATAGCTATATCGGCGGCAGTGGGATCACTTTGTATACCAATGCCAGTGCGTCCGACGGCGGTACGCTGAAATATCAGTGGTATGTCACGGATATAGAAAACATGGCGATGATTCGCGCCATTGACTACGCAGAGGGAGACAGCTATCAGGTGCCGGAGGAGTTGGGTGTGAAATGGTACTGCTATGCTGCGTGGAATGTGGCGGGAGGTGCAGAGAGTGAGCCCACATACAGCCGCTTGATCCGGGTGGAATTCTATGAAAACAACCCTGTCCATATCCACAGCTTTGGCCAGTGGATGGTAACTACGGAGCCAACCTGTAAGGAGTCTGGTATTAAGACGCGGGAATGCGACTGCGGCGTTACCGAACGGGCAGAGGTGCCTGCGGTGGGACATAATTGGGATGCGGGAACAATAACCAGGGAACCTACTCCAAAAGCCGATGGGGAAAAGACCTATAGCTGTCTTGTCTGTAAGGCAACTATGACAGAGCCGGTAAAATACAGCGGAAGTCTTGAAGGCGACAATGATGAAAAAAGCAGCGTTGAGCCGGAAAAAGACATGAGTACCGATCTAAAAGATGACCACGAAAAAAATACAGAGCATAATTCTCCCGTGGAGAGCGAGAGGTTTTCTTTTCCGTGGTGGATCGTCGCCGTTATTGCCGCGGCGGTGATTGGTGGGGGTGTTTTGGCAATTGTTTTAATTCGGAAAGGCAATAATGAATGATGAAAAAATCGTTCTGGACATTCGGAGCTGCATCTATGCGCACACCATGGAGCGAATGCTGATGCAGAAATTGGACGATTGCCAAATTGTGATCTCCGAGTTGCCGGGTGCAACCGCCGAGTGGTGCAAAACGCATCTGCCAGGTGTGCCTTGAAATGCAATATTTCAAAACCGCCGTTCTGCGCCGCGGGGCCGAAAATAACGGTCTTGCTGTGTTCGCCAGCGTAGCTGCTATCAAAGGAATAGAGCCGATAAACCGTTGACCTCTCGGCTACGGGTTATCGGCTCTATGTCTATGTGTCCGGCTATTTGATAGCTGCCATATTTCTTTTTTCAAAGGCAATAAATCGTGAAAGATTCAACTTCGGGCGTCTGATTTCTGCATGAACTCCAGATAGAGACTATATACCACCGCACAGACCGGAACGCTGAAAAGCATTCCCAAGACACCAAACGCCCCGCCTCCAATCGTGACAGCCATCAGCACAAGCAGCCCGGGCAGGCCCACCGATTTTCCAACAACTTTTGGATAAATCAGATTGCCCTCTACCTGTTGTAGAATCAGCAGATAAACAATGAACCACACCGCTTTGATGGGTTCTGCCAACAGAATCAGAAATGTGCCAAGACCGCCGCCGAGCCATGCGCCGAAGATCGGCACCAACGCGGTAACGGCAACAAATGCGGAAACGGCACCGGCATAGGGGATCCTCAGAATCAGCATTCCAAGGAAGCAGAGGACTCCAATAATGACAGCCTCGGTAAGCTGTCCGCTGACAAAGTTGGTAAAGGTTTGATTCGTCAGCGAAGCGATGCTCAGAAGCCGCTTGGCCCCCGTTTGTGGAAGCACCGTTGTGATCAGCTTTTTTAAGTGGGCTGCAACCACTTCTTTTTTTGCCAGCAGATACAACGCAAAAACAAACGCCAAAAGCACGTCAACCAAGCCGGAAAGGATGGATGTAGCTGCGCCCCATGTTACTGTAATGATTCCGCTGCCTTCGTCGTTGATAAAGGCCGTAATTTTCTCAATCAGCAGATCGGAGTCGATTGCATATTCCGGCAAAACGATGTTGTACTTTGCTGCAAAGTGAACAGTATCTGCCCACCAGCCCCCAATTTCATCAACATAAATCGGAATGTTCTGAATAAACTCGCCGCCGGACTCCCGCAGACTCGGAATCATCATAAACACTACGGCAAACAAAATCCCAAACACAAGAACAGCGCTTAAAGTGAGGCAAACGGGTCTTGCCAGCTTTACAGGGGCCTTTTTGCACACTCTGTTCCAGCAGCGTTCAAGTGGGTTAAGGACAACATTGATCAGAAAAGCGATACCTCCGCCAATCAGAAACGGCGAGAACAGCGAGATCACCTTTCCGGGAAATTTCATTACGGCATCGAGGTTCATTAAAGCCCAAGCAAAAAGAATCATCAGCAGCAATGCGCGAATGATGTATCGGGCAATACTTTTGTCGAGCTGTCTGTTTTCCGGCGGGACGGCAATATCGTGCCGCTTGGTGTCAGTACCCTGTGTTTTTTTCGCCATATTCCCTCCACACTGTTATTGCGCACATTCTAAAATGGGGTCACATTGCTTGACGGTAATGGACGACACTCTGTACGCGCTCAGCTCGGAGACCGTGATCTCCAAATTCTGCACAGCAAAGGAATCGCCCTTACCGGGGACTCTATTCAGCTGCTCCATGACCCAGCCGCCGACGGAAACACTGTCCGATTCCAGCTTGACGTCAAAGAATTCCATAAAATCCTCCACGCTGGCGGAGCAGTCCACGCGGTAGGTATTCTCGTCCAGCTTTTCAAAATCCTCTTCCACCTCGTCGTGTTCGTCCCAAATTTCACCAACCAATTCTTCCAGGATATCCTCCATCGTAACAATGCCAAGCGTTCCGCCGAAATCGTCTACAACGACGGCGACATGGGACTTCTGATGCTGGAGCATTTTCAAAATATCCCGGATTTTTGTGTGCTGATAGACGAACAGCGGCTCCGTCATGATCTCCGCAATGGGCTGATCCGTCATCTTGCCGTTGATATAGAAGTCCTTCTGATGAAGAACGCCGATGATCTGATCGATGGTATCCCGGTAGACCAGCAGGCGGGAAAAGCGGGACTGTGTAAAGGCTCTGGCAATTTCCTCATGGCTCTCGTTGGTGTCCACGGCCTCCAGGTCCATTCGATGGGTCAGAATTTCAGCCGCCGTCAGGTCGCGGAACTCAAGAGCATTGCGCAGCAGCTCACCCTCGTTTTCGTCAATGCCGCCGTCCTGCTCCACATCCTCCATGAAAAGAAGCAGCTCCTCGTGGGACATTTTTGCGTTGTCATCCGTCTTGAAGAAACGGGACACCAGCTTTTTCCACTGGGAAAACAGAAAATTCAGCGGCGTCAAGACCAAAATCCAAAGGCGGATAAACGGGGCACTGAACAAAGCAAAGCGCTCAGGGGTGTCCTTTGCAACACTCTTGGGGGTGATCTCACCGAAAATCAAAACAACGATTGTTACGACGACCGTAGAAACCGTCGCGCCGATGTCGCCGTAAAGCCCGACGAACAGAAGTGTGCCGATGGACGCCACCATGATATTCACGATATTGTTGCCGATCAGGATGGTGGAGATCAGCTTGTCATAATCATTGGACAGCTTGAGTGCCAGCGCTGCCCTCTTGTTTCCGTTGTCCGCCAACACCTTGAGGCGGGTCTTATTCAGGGACGAGAACGCCGTTTCTGTGGCGCTGAAATAGGCGGACATGGCGATGCAGACCACCATTGCGAAAATGCTTCCCAAATAATTCATATAAAACTCCTTTATTTCCTGTTCATATTATTGTTTTATGCAAAAAAGACACATCTATACCCGATACCGCAGCAAAGGGCGTAGATATGCCACACATGAACAGGCCATATAAGGGCGGTTACCGTTATCGTCGCTGCTGTCGTTTTCCACGGACTTCTTCCTCCTTTTTGCTGTGTGCTTATATCATAGCATTTCTCCGGTGTAGATTCGGTAAAGAAACAAGTGCGGGGCAATATCGTCCTGTGAGAAATCTTGAAGCGTTTCCGCTTATGCGGTATAATAACGGCCAGCAGTTATTATACGCTGATTTAAGCCGTTTTTATCCCGGGCTTCGCCCGGAACCGAAAAACATGGCGTATGATGCCATTCTGCTTCGCTGCATGGTATCATAATGCCGCAATAAATTTCAGGAGAAGCATGATGAAGAATCGACAGCGACAAAAGGATATTCTATTTTCGATCCTTATTTTTTGCAGCGTATTTGCCGTCAATTGGCTGATTCAGAAGCTCTTTACCACGCAGACGCTGGTACCTATGATCTTTGTGTTCGGCGTATTTTTGATCTCGCTGAAAACGCATGGGTATTGCTATGGTATCATTTCGGCCATCGTCAGCGTGTTTGCGGTGAATTTCGCCTTCACCTATCCGTACTATGCCTTTGACTTTTTCGTGGAGGAAAGCATCCTGTCCGCCGTCATCATGCTGGTCGTTGCCGTTTCCACCAGTACGCTGAACATTCGTATCCGCGATCAGGAGAAGCTGCGCTCAGAGAATGAAAAAGAGCGAATGCGGGGCAATTTGCTGCGGGCGATCTCCCATGACCTGCGAACGCCCCTTACGTCCATATACGGGTCCTCCTCCACGCTGCTCTCCAAGTATGACGCGCTGCCAAAGGAGCAGCAGCTCAAGCTGCTGGGAGAAATTCAGGAGGACAGCGAATGGCTCATCCGCATGGTGGAGAATCTCCTGTCTGTCACAAGGATCGACGGCGCGAAGGTGGAGGTCGTGAAGACACCCACGGTTCTGGATGAGCTGATCGACTCGGTTCTTATGAAGTTTTCCAAAAAGCATCCGAATCAGAAGGTCATCACACAGATACCGGACGAGTTTGTGGACATTCCCATGGACTCGCTCCTTATTGAGCAGGTGCTGCTGAATCTTCTGGAAAACGCTGTATTTCACGCAAAAGGCATGACGAAGCTGACGCTTTCCGTTTCTCTCGTGGGAGACAAGGCGGTATTTGAGGTCGCCGACAATGGCTGCGGACTCCCGGAGGATGCGCTTCAAAAGATCTTTACCGGCAGCTATGAAAAGTCCGCCGCGCCGGTGGACGGGACACGCCGCAATATGGGAATCGGACTATCTGTGTGCGCCGCCATCGTCAAGGCTCACGGCAGTGACATTACCGCAGAAAACAGAAGTGGCGGCGGTGCGGTATTCCGTTTTGCTCTGGAAAGAGGGGGTGAGGACGATGGGCAATAACAAATTCAAGATCCTGATCGTAGAGGATGAAGCCAACATCCGAAGCTTTATCAAAGCCAATCTGGAAACCAGTGACTATCAGGTGCTCTGTGCGGAGACCTGTGCGCTCGGCATGATGATGTACGCATCTCATCGACCGGACCTCATCGTTCTGGATCTCGGCCTGCCGGATCGGGATGGCATGAGTCTGATTCAAGAGGTGCGAAAGGCGGATACCGTGCCCATCATTGTGCTCTCCGCCCGTTCCAACGAGAGGGACAAGGTGGAGGCGCTGGATCTGGGGGCGAATGATTATATTACGAAGCCCTTTGGCACGGAGGAATTGCTGGCCCGTATTCGCGCCGTTCTCCGCAGCCATCGGCACAGCGAAGAGAATGAAAGTACCCCCGGCGGGAAATTCCGCCTTCAGGACTTGCTGATCGATTACGATACACGGCAGGTCTTTGTCGGCAAAGACGAGATCGACCTGACCCAGACCGAATACAACATCATGGCCTATCTCTCTATCCATGCCGGAAAGGTGCTGACTTATGCTGCAATCATCCGCATGGTCTGGGGATATTCGGATTATGGCAGCGTCAAAAAGCTGCAAGTCAACATGAAGAATATCCGAAAGAAAATGGGCGTGACGCCCGGCGAAAAGCGCTATATCATCAACGAGCTTGGCGTCGGATATCGTATGCTGGAGGATGATAAATAGGAAATGCGGTGCTGCCTTTCAAGAGGCTGCACCGCATTGCAAGTTTATGCCGGGGTTCCAGGCGGGTGATTATTGTGCGTTTACGCTTGGTGTCTCACCTTACAGTCATATTGTACTTCGGTATTCACTTCATTTGGCCGCATGGCAAGCGACATTATTCCAGCGATGAGAACAGCTCTCCGTCAATGCTCAGAACGTCATCCATCGGAATCCTTGCGCCGTCCTGCATGGTAATTCGCCGCTCAAAATCATCGACCTTTTTGACCGCGCCGGTTGCTGATATATATTTTCCGCCAGCCTTCCGCTCATCGGGCTGGAAGTAGGTAATGGTGACCTCCGGCGCATCATCAAAGGCATCCATGAGAAGCTGATACTTCCTGTCCAATGCAGTCAGAGCTTCCTCGTCAAGCTCAATCCTTTCGTTGGTCAGACGTCCGGTTTCCTTGATGGCGGAGTCGTAGCCGGTGAGTGCTGCGAAGGGCGCAAACTGCGCTGCCCGATCTGACAGGGGCATCTGTGGCCGCGTCTTGGAGACGTGGTGAGGGAGATTGATAATCTCGTCGTATCGATTGTTCATGTGTATTCTGTATCTCACCTCTTAGATAAACTGGAAGTTTCCGTTGCTTGTCTATTTATATAAAGCCTCTTTTTTTTGCTTCTTCAATCAATATAGGTTGAATTAAAGGATATGTCCAATTTTCAACTAACTTATCTGAAATCAATATCTTCTCAATCTCACTATGTAATTCCTCAAATGAGTTAATGTCTGCAATAAATAACATTCCGAAAGTTTCATCATCAATATTTTCATTTACTCGTGTCTTTCCTTTAACAGAATACACACATATTGGTTCAATTCTAAAATCAACTGCTCCTGTTTCTTCTTGTAATTCTCTTTTAGCTGTTTCTAAAATACTTTCTCCAGGTTCTCTGTGACCTCCTGGTATTTCATAAGTCTCTCTTTCTTTGTGTTTACAGAATACCCACTTGTTATCTGTTTTGGATATTATCACTGCAAACTTCAAAAATTCATCTGCGACATTGTCATAAAATTTTACTTCTACCATTCTATCAATACCTCGTCAAATTCAAATTTATCTAAGGCAATACCGCACAGAAAAAGGTGCCAAATACCGCCGAGTGTGATATAATAAACTTATGAATAAACAGATGACAATTTCCGCATTCAGCGATGAACTGGC
>OLPR01000504.1_pt1 | contig 35787 bp, 39 predicted proteins | sample 1672761 | NCBI WGS metagenome assembly OLPR01 (sample SAMEA3136721, study PRJEB25190) | human gut metagenome | biome: human gut; feature: human-associated habitat; material: faeces | place: Austria | collected 2013 | reverse complement strand
AAAAGAAGGAATAAAAGAAGGAATAAAAGAAGGAATAAAAGAAGGAATAAAAGAAGGAAAAACAGAAATAACAAACGAAATAACAACACTAATTCAAAAAGGAAAACTGCCTAAAGACACTTTAGACAAAATAACTTCCTTAAAAACATAAAAATGATTCATAAAATAGGCTTGATAATAGCTAAATTATTAAGCCTGAAATTTTTTTAAATAAACAAAATATTTAATATTTGATAGCTAATATTATAATTAACTAAAAAAATGGATGTGTCAAAATATGGCTGAAAATATTAAAACAAGTGTAGAAGAATTACGTAAACTTATCAGTATTGAAAATGTTGTTGGAAAACCTATTGATGCAGGAGACCAATTTTTAATTCCGGTAATGAGAATGGGAGTAGGTTTTGGAGCCTGTGAAAACATACTGGGCAATGACGGAAATGATACTGTAGGTGCAGGTGCTGGTGTTGAACCTGTTTCCATGGTAATTATTCCAAAAAATGCTAAAAGCGGAGAAGGAGTTAAAGTTGTTAACTTAACTAAAGGAACTGAAACCAACAAAGCATTGTCTGATTTAGGACTGATTGTATCTGACCTTGTTAAAAATTATTTTTCACAATCTTCAGATGACTACGATGAATCAGAATATATTGAACCTGAGTTTACAACTACCGAAGAAGAAGACCAATAAATTTTTTAAAAAAGGGATATTTTGAATACCATATACATCCTAGGAATGATTTTACTCTTAATCATTCTAATCATTATTATTTTTTTATATATGGGTCTTAGAATATCACTTAGCTTTGAAAAAACTGGAAGCAAGCTTTCAGCTATTGTTAAAATAAATATTTTTAAAAAAATAACTGTTTATAATTCTTCAAAAGAAAAAGAATCCGAAGAAGAAGCAGACGAGAAAAAAGGGTCTAAAAATTTAATGAACCCCCTTAAAAATGCTCTGCCTTACATTACAGATTTTTTAAAAAAAACCGCAAAATCCATTAAAGTTACAAAATTAGAAAATCATCTTAAATTTGGACTGGCCAGCTATGCAGATACTGCACAATATATTGGATATATCTGGGCAATTAACGGATTTATTAAAACATTATATCCTGTTTCTAAAGTAAGTGCCGAACCTGTTTTTGGAGATCCTGTAATTGATTTTAAAGGATGCTTAGATGTTGATATTAATCTTTTAAAGCTGTTTCTGCCGGCAATTAGACTAATCTCCAAAAAAGAAATCAGAATTTTGATTAAGGCTTTTAGAGGTGATAAAAATGAAAAATAATTTTACAGGATTTGCAAAACACCAAAAGGAAAAGCTTGACAAATACTTCAGGAAAGATGAAGAGCTAACCTTTAAAAAAATAGCTGTTGGAGAGGATAACTTTTATTTTATCTATAAATCAAAAGCAGTTATCTTAAAAGATAAAATAGCCAGTTATGAACTGATACCCCTCGGATTTATCCACAACACAGATGATGAATACTATTACTATTCATTTGACGGCAACTGCCAGGGGTATGAAGATATTGTAAAAAAATTTGTTGAAGAATGCCTTATTTAGGAAGAGGAATATCTTCAAACCTTACAGCAACATCCATAATGTCATAATCCTCTGCATCCTGGAAATCTTCAAGCTTTTCTGCCCTTTTTGCTTTTAATCCGTATGCTTCAGCTACTTTTACAAAGTCAGGATTTTTTAAATCTGTCTGATAGGGTTCCATACCATATTTATTAACTTCATGCTGTCTTATAATGCCATATTGTGAGTTGTTTATTATGAAAATTAAAATATTCAAAGCATACTCTTTTATTGTAGCCAGCTCCTGAATATTCATCTGGAAATCTCCGTCTCCGTTGATTACAATTATTTTTTTATCAGGATTTGCAACTGCTGCTCCAATAGCTCCAGGAATTCCGTAACCCATTGGTCCAAGTGCTGACTGAAACAGCAGCTGTCCAAAGTCAGAGGATTTTTTAAGCAGTGTTACCCATGTAATATGACTTCCAGCATCACCGATTACAATATTATCCCTATATTGCTTTAAAATTTCATTAATAGCTACCTGCGGTCTTAACGGAAGTGTTTTATCTCCCAATCCTTCAACAGCTATTTTATTGTCAATTTCCAATATTTCATCTAACCAGCCTGCTTTTTTAAAGTCAGCTTCACATAAAAAGTCTTCAACACTTCCCTGAATCGGATAATCTCCTTTAAGATGCTTTTTATTAATATTTACATGAATTAATCTGTCTTCAATTTCTTCCAATGATGTAAATGTCCTTTCAGAAGCTCTTGCACCTAAAGCTATGATACAGTCCGAATTTTTTAGAGCATAATCTGCTCTGGGAGTTCCTCTTGTACCTGCCATTCCCAGATTTAAAGGATTGTTTTCATCTATGATTCCTTTTGAATTAAAGGTAGTTGTTACCGGAATTCCATTACTTTCAGCTATCAGTTTTAAAACTTCCCTTTGAGATATTGCTCCTGAACCCAATACAAAGAGAGGTTTTTTAGATTTGTTTATTAATTCCTGAGCTTTTTTAACATTTGACAGGTCATTTTCACACAAATAACATAAATCAAAGTCCTGAAAGTCCTCGCTTAACAGAACATCACTTGACAAATTTATATGAACAGGACCTTTAGGATCGTGTTTAATTTTATAAATAGCTGCCCTTAGTGCATATACTGCTTCAGTTCCGTTTAAGGGATTGAATGATTCATCAACAATATTTTTAAAAATATCTGATGTCGGAAGTGACTGGAAAACATCTTTATTTCTTAAATCTGTTGGATTATCTCCTGTTAAAACCAGAAGAGGCACATTGTCTTTGTATGCTCCTGCCAGAGCCATTGTAAAATTAAGTGCTCCCGGTGCTGCAGTAGCTACACATGCACTTAATTTATGAGATGATTTGTAATATGCATCTGCTGCATGCATAGCTGCCTGTTCGTGTCTTACCAGAACATGATTTATTTTGGAATCTTTGAGAGCTTTATAAAACGGCAATATCTGTTCTCCGGGAAGTCCGAAAATATTTTCCAGACCTTCCTCTTCAAGGATTTTAACTAAATAAGCAGCTACATTCATTATTATTCATCTTCCTGATAAGATCCGCTGTATTGGCCGGAGCCTTCAACTTCAAAAACAACTCCCTGAGCTATTCTGTCTCCTTTTTTGATTTTATATTCATAATCTCCGTGATTATAAATCATAAACATTAAAGTTCCGAAAAACCCCGGATCTCCAACAGCTGTCTGAACTGAGACAAAAGACCTCAGTAATGTGGATCTCGGCAAGTATAACATAGAGTATCCTTTCGGAATTTTGATTTTCCTGTCAATTGAAGCAAGATAAGCGGTGTGGGGTTTTAAAGTGTAAACAGGACCTTCCAATTCTTTAATTTCAGGAAGATTTTTTTCATTGTCAATCAGGGAACCTTCACTTTCCTGAGTATAAATTTTATCTAAAGCCAAATCAATTCCTGAAGGCTGAACCAAATCTTTAAAATCCGGAAACAGTTTAACAAGTTCATTTTCACCAAGCATAATAATCACTTAATAGATAGTTTATTATATCTGATTAATAAATTTTAAAAACAGGGAGGAAAAAATTATGCCTGTAATAACAATAGCCGGAAATGACACAATCAGTGTTGAAGATAAAAGAGAAATGGTAAAAAAAGTAAGTGAAATAGTAGCTGACAGTTACGGATTACCAATAGAAGCAATAACAGTACTTGTTCAAGCTTATCCGAAAGAAAGCATCGGAGTAGCTGGTGAATTATTAAGTGATAGGGAATAAATTTCCTTATCATTTAATCATAATATTCATACCATCCGCTGCCATCTTCTGTATAATGAACTTCCCGTTCACCACTGGGGACTTCATCCATACTATGCATCTGCTTATGAGGTCTTTCATCCAAATACCATTCAGTATCCGCATCCATAGGGCCATTACCATAATCAGTTTCATAGTAGCTTTAATCCATAGTCCCAACATTGTTTGTTATGTTAACTGCCGGAGGATTCTTATTTTCTTGCATATTAATTGATAAAACCATATAAGCAATTGGCAATGAAAGTACAAGCACCATAACCACAATTAATATATTAATTTTCTTATCCACTTAATCCACCTATATCTTGTTCTCAAAATAGTCATACAGCTCATCTTTAACTGGAATATGGAGATTATATTTAATATTAACAATCGGCAAGTCCTTGTCTTTGCTTCTGATAGTTGTCTGAATAAAATCAAATGGTTCAACCTGACCCATATAGTAGTAATCCTTACCTTCACCATCACTTTTCTTAATGAAGAGATGTATCTTTAAATTAGTTTTCTGATAATTTTTAATGGCAACTACCTCTTTACCACCTAATTTAACATTAGGTCTAGTCATCCAGCTGAAAGTATGTTTATTTAAAAACTTATCTGGATATTTAGTACTATCTGAAATGTCTTCTTTTTTATCATAAGTTACAAAAATCGGACAGGTGTTATGTTTTACTCTATATCCGTATAATGTGGAGCTGTCATCATTTGGCCAATTAAGTAATCTGCAAACGTCCCTTCTTGAATACTTGGCGTATAGTGTTAAATTTTCACCTTCAACTTGAGCATTGTATTCTGTTTTGTATTTAAGCAATCCATAATCAATTACATCCAGAACATGTTTTCTGTAAGTTTCATGAGACAGATACTCTTTAAAATCATTTGAGATTTGAAATTCATTCATGAAAGACAATTCTGGAAAATCTTTTTTATCTTTTTTACTGAAATCAAGATTTAAAACATCAATTGCACTTTTAATTGATTTTACATCATTTTGAATATCATATTCTGCTTTTAATAAGTGTTCAATTGATTCAACTGAGAAATAACCATTATAAATTAAAGATTTTAAAATCAGCAACTCATGAGGTCTTTTTCCACTGGCTAAGTTTTTGGATATGAATTTTAAAGATGAAATTTCCTCTTCTGAAAGGTATTCATCATAATCTTTATCTGCCTTTTTTAAAAATGAATAATAGCAATCCATTGCAGTATGATTTAAGATTAATAAAGGATCCATTTCACCATTTTCATAGAAATCCAAAAGCATTGGAATTCTACCTAATTTAAACTTCAGATTGTTGTATTTTTCCTTAAAAAGAGCTATTCTTGAAAATGAAGTATTATTTATTGAATTATAAATCCTCTTTTTAGAAACTTCATCAAAACTGATTGAAGAAGCTCCAGGAATCACTTTATTTCCCTCCATCAGATAACGGCGAATATTATCCTTATCATAGGATCTGTCACCTGAAAGAGCAATTGGAATCATGAAATTGTTTTTATAATTTCCGATAAAATCCAGAATAACAACATAGTCTTTGTTTTTAAATTTCCTAAGGCCTCTTCCCAATTGCTGAATAAATATAATTGGAGATTGTGTCGGCCTTACAAGTAAAACCTGATTAATTTCAGGAATATCTACCCCTTCATTAAAAATATCAACTGTAAAAATGTATTCCAACTTGTTTTTAGCCTCATCATTAGTCAGTCTGTAAATTGCATCTTCCCTTGTCTGCTGTGAATCATCACCTGTCAGGACAATTGACGGATGGCCCCTTTTATTAAATGCTTTTGAAAGCTCATTTGCTTCTTTTTTCCTGCTGCAAAATACCAAAGCTTTAATTCTGTCTCCAGAATATCCGTAATAGGCTGATTTTTCAAGCAAATAATTTACCCTGTCATCTGAAACCAACTGATTGAATTCTGTTGAATCATCAACAGTTTCTCCGCCAATTTCCAAGTCAGATATTCCAAAATAATGAAACGGACACAACAAATCCTCTTCTAATGCATCTTTAAGTCTGATTTCGCAGGCCAGATTATGGTCAAAGAGTTCATAAATATCAATACCGTCAGGACGCTCAGGTGAAGCAGTCATTCCCAAACAGAATTCAGGTTCAAAATAATCCATGATTTTTTGATAGGAATAAGCACCTGCTTTATGAACTTCATCAATCACAATATAATCAAATTCATCTTTTTCAAATTTAGTGTAAACATCATCTTTAGACAATGTCTGAATTGTTGAGAATAAAAAATTGGAATCATAATCTTTAGAATTACCAGTCAGCAATCCGAAATCTTTTGTATTTTTAAAAACATTTTTATAAGCATTAATAGCCTGTTTAGCAATTTGTTCTCTGTGAACTACAAAAAGAAACTTTTTAGGATTGAAATCCTGAACAGCAAAAGCAGAAGCATAAGTTTTACCAGTACCCGTTGCCGATACCAGAAGTGCCTTTGATTCACCACTTTGAATTAAAGACCTTAAACTTTCCATAAAACCAATCTGCATAGAATTTGGAACCAAATCTTCAGACTGAAGTTTTTTGTAGTTTTCTTTTAGCTTTGTAAAGTTCTTTTGAGAATCATATAATTTCTCATAAGCAGGAAGAACATCATCAAGATTGCTTGCTTCCTGCCATAATGAGTTAAATTCATCCAATAAATTATTCAACACTTCACCGTCATGTAAAGAGGTAAATTCAACATTCCATTCCTTATTAACAGTCAAAGCATTTAAAGTCAAATTAGAACTGCCTACAATACCTTTGTAAATGTTATTTTTTCTAAAAACATAACCTTTAGTATGAAAACCATTCTTTTCCTGAGCATAAAGCTTAACTTCAATATTATCTAAAGACTGAAGCTTTTTTAAAGCTTTAGGATCTGTAAAATTAAGATAATCAGTTGTAAGAATCTTACCTTTAATACCCCTTTGTTCAAGTTCCAAAAAATCCTGCAAAAGAGGGGTTAGACCACCTAAAGTAATAAAAGCAGAGCTTATAAAAAATTCATCACAATTCTGCAGTTCCTCCTTAATGGAATTTAAAACCTTATGATTAAAGTTGTTTGAAAGGAATTTAGGTTTAAAATCATTTGCAGGATTATAAGTTTCATTAATAAAAGCAGTTTTAGCTCCCTCTAAAATATCATTCTGATTATCCATAAAAATCACATGTTTTCTTTTAGATAATTGACTGCATCAATATCTGCCGGCAGCCAATTTAAAGTGTTTAATTCTTCCTTTGTAATCCATTTACCGTCATTGTGTTCTAAAAGTTCGATTGAACCTTCCCTAATTGAACACATAAAACAGGACATGAATAAATAAAAGTTAGGATACTGATACTCAATATCTAGGGCGAATTTATCAACATTAATTTCAATGTTTAATTCTTCTTTAATTTCACGAACTAGAGCCTGCTTTTTGGTTTCACCTGATTCGATTTTTCCTCCTGGAAACTCCCACATGTTTATAAACTCGCCATATCCTCTTTTAGTAGCTAAAATTTTATCTTCATTTTTAATAATAGCTGCCACTACTTTTATTTGTTTCATGTTTTTTAATCTCCCCATTTTTTTAAAAATTCATTTAACACTGATTTATCAACCAACTTAAAAGAACCATCAAAATTATTAACAACCAAATTATATTTAATAAGTTTATTAATATCCATCACAATCTGACGTTTAGAATAACCACAATCCAATAAAACTTCTTCAGAAAAAGTAGAATTAGGTTTTATATAACTCAATAATTTTTTAAGAATTGGAACAGCAAATTCCTTATTTAAACAATCAAAACATTTATTACCCGAATAATCAATTTCTAATTTATTTCCACATATAACACAAGTAGTTGTCTTATATTTCGATGATTGAATTTTCTTAATTTCCTTCAAAAACCTCTCATTCAAAATTATTTTAGCATCCACTTTTCTTTTAGGATCTTTTTCATACAAATCAAATAATAAATTTTCCAAAGTTCCCCTTGAATAAAATAAACGAGTTTGTATATTAATTTTAGCATTAACTAAAATATCATCAACAATAACTGGAAATAAACAATTATAAGCCTTTAAAGGAAATAATTTTGATACTGTATCTTTAGAAAGAGCCCAACCTCTACTTTTGTAAGATTTTCCAACCAACAATTTTGTATCAATATAATCCAAATAATTATTATTAAATACTTGATGATGCTTATAAATGTCTTGTTTATTAAATTTAACTTCAAGAGGAATATTTTTATCAGGTTTTGTTTCCTTTAAATATTTTAAATGATCTTTTAAAATATTACTTTTATAAAATAACCTTGGATTAATACGAATATAACATGGAGCAATAACATCATTTATTAAAACCCAACCTGACTGCTCATAATCTTTTACTGGAATGAACTCCTGAATATCATTAAGATTAAGAGCCCATCCAGCAGGTATGTTTTTACTTTTCCCTAATTTAACAACAGTTTTAACAGAACTATCGCATTCCCATTCCTCTAAATAATTTACTTCAGACATATTTTTATATAACTCGCTAATTAGAACTAGAACTTTCTTTTATTGCATCTTGAATTTCTATTTGGAATTTTTTTATTTCATTGTTTAACTGAGATTTTTTTTCCAAATCTCGAAGAACGTTGATCCCCGTATTTGCATATTCCATAGCAATATTAGCCACCCTCACATCATCATTAACAATTTCAACATCCTCTGAATCAGCAATTGCAATTGCATACAATATAGCTAATTCATCATCAGTTAATTGATTCATGACAAAAGAATCAAGCCCTTTATTTTTAGATTCTGAAAAATCAGTCTTATACCCTATATAAAATCCATATGCTGCAAGCAACACAAAATTTTCTCTTTGAATTATCCCACCAGTTCTATTAGAATTTAAAATAACAGAACTTTTAAAAAAATCTACATTACATTCATCAATATAAAAATGATTAGATTTATTAGTACTCATCATTACACACTCTTTATTAAAATTTCTTTTTCAGATTCAAATTCCTTTAAAACATATTTAGATATATGATGTTCACTAAATAAATTTTGAACTGGTTCGGTATATTCATCATCAATTAAAAATAACAATAATTGTTTTTTCTTACTAATATCCAAACAAGCATTAGCAACATTCAATCTTTGTACACCATTAGTTCTAGCTAAAAGAGTATCAACAACTAAAGGAGATTCAAAACCTGAAATTGAATGAATTGCCAAAGTAAATGCTAATGCCAACAACTCAACCTCAGAAGCACTAGCGGAAGATAATGCCAAACGACCATCAACATCATACAATTTAACCTCATAATCTTCAGTTATTTCAATACGGCCATATGTCTTAGATTTTCTTAATAGACTAAAAAAATTGAGTGTAGTGCATTTTTCAACTTCCTCCCTAGTTTCAGTCATTATATTTTCTTCAACTTTTTTAATGACTCTTAATGCACTTTTACAAAGGTTTTGCTTTGCAAAAACTTTTTTATATTTTTTTTCATCAGCTAATATCTTCTCATAATCTTTTAATAATTTATTTGCATTTTTTTTCAATTCTTTGATATTTTCTTCGACAATATCCAATTCTGACTTTTTACCAGGCAGTATTCTTACAAGTTCATCACGTTCATTTATACTCTCCCTCTGATGTTCATTAACTTTAATTGTAGCATAAGCATCTTCTATTTGTTTTTCTAACTTTTCAATATTCTTTTCAAAAAAATTAATTTCATTTTGCAACTTCTTTTGTTTAGAAATATACTTTTCACTACAACTTTGTGCATTTTTAAAGTATGTTTCATTTTTTTGTAAAATTTTATCCGTTGGTGAAATTAAAACTAATTTTGACAATTTATTTTGAATAAGTTTTATTAAATCATCATTTAATTCTCTATTACATAACTTGCAGGATTTATCTTGAATTGAATCTTTCAAAACAGATTCATCAAAGGGATAAAAATCTGATTCACCATTATTCAAATCAATTAATTTTAAAGATTTTTTAAATGCATTATGGATAAAAATATTAGGAGATTCTTTAATTATCAAATGTAATACTTCTTGTTTTTTCTCATTTAACAAAGTTTCAAATTCATTTTTAGAATTAATATCCAAAGCTCTTTTTTCTTCAATTACATTTAATGAAGGTATTTTCCCTAAATGTTTCATCAAATAATCTAATCTATTACTCTTATTTTTATAAGCCTTATTCAACTGTTCAAACCGATTATTTTCAGTTTCTATCAAAGTTTGAAGATTATTATATTCATTAAGTATTTCATCAGCTTTTCCATTTGGATTTCCAATTTTTCTTAATTTAGAAAGTTTTTCGACGAAACGTCTTTTCATAGTATCTAATACAAAAATATTAGATAATTTAAATACTTGTTCTTTAATATTGCTAGAACTTAAAAAATAATTATCTAATTGTTCCCCATCAAAAAAGAAAAATTCTTTAATTGATTCAGGAATAAATGAATCAACATAATTATCACATTCATCTTTATCCCTGCAAACAATAGTATCATTTCCAATAATCTCAGTTACTGAAAATTTTTGATCTAACCACTCTTCACGCATTCCAGTATTTTTATAATATTCCTCATGGATACTGTGAATTCTAAATATATCTTCACGCTTAAAAATAAACTTATAACCTTCACCAGATACATGTATTGAAACAGAAGCTATCTCTTTCTCTTTCGAAGAATTTTTAATAATCTCCGTATTTAATGTTGGTAATGCTTCTTTTTTGTTTTTAATTTTAGGTTCTTCATTATATAAACACCAAGTTAATGCATTCAAAAAAGTAGTTTTACCTGCACCATTATCCGCAATTATAACATGAATATCATTTTCAGATTTATTAAATTTTACCTTAGTATTTACATATTTTCTAAAATTATTAAAATGAACTTCATCAATCCTCATCAATATACCCCTCACAATATTCATCTATTAATCTATCATATACTTCATTCCACTGATATAAACCTTGATTCTCTTCAATAAAAATTTTTTGAAGAAACTCTGCAACAAATATTTCATCTGAATTTTTCATTAATCCTTCATATATCATTTTAGAACTATTCATTATATCCTTCCTTTATAAATTATCATTAAGTTTATCAATAACAAAATCATAATTTTCAGCAATAAATCCTATTTTTTTATATCTTTCTTTTTCTTTCTCAAAAATAGACTTTTCAAAATTTTTTAAAGAATCATCCCATGTATCATTATTAGGTTTAACAATTAAATCGTAAATATCCGCATGGGTTTTTCCAGGAGCCCTTCGAATAACTCGACCAATTCTTTGAATAAATTCCCTTGAACTATTACTACTACACATAAAAATTGCTTTAGATGCAAAAGGAACATCAACCCCCTCATCCAAACAATGCATTGCAACCAATGCTTGATAATTTCCATTACTAAACTCTTCTAAAATCATGTCTCTTTCAGAAATTCCTCCAAATTTAGAAGATGGCTTAGTTCCTTCATCCATGGTAAATTTATGAAATACAATATTATGGTCTGAAAGAATATTCATTACCCTATCAATTTGATTATGACTACAATACACAATAAGTCCAGAGTAATCATCCATATCATCTAAAATAGCATTTAAAACTGAAAATTTATTTTTAGCATCTTTGACAATATTTGCTCTTTTAAAATAAATAGATTCACGTGATTTTATAGAATTAACATCATCTTTATCATAATATTTAAACAATTCCAAGGTTAATTTTTTATAATCCTGAAGTTCAGAATTATTTAAATTTAAAAAGTACGGAAAATAATTATATGGAGTCAAATAAGATTGCTTAGTTGCAGGATTATAAGAATAAATAGCCTTTTTTAAAGAAAAATTATACAATTCTTTTCCAAAAAAATTAAATAATGCATCAGATTCCTCATCAGAATATCTTGTAGGAGTAGCACTTAATCCCAATCTAAAATCGTATTCGTCCATCAATCCAATTTTTCTATAATTAGAACCCAACCCATGCATTTCATCCCCAATTAAAAAATAATTAGTCTTTTTATTTTGTTTTAACATATTCCTAAAATCAAAAGACGGCAATGTATCATGAGTAACTAAAATAATTAATTTATCCAAATTATTTAAACGAATATCAAATAATGCATTTTCAAGAGAAGGCCTCCACTTAACATCACTATTAACAATTAGCACCTTATCATAATTTAAACCATAATTAACAATAGCCTTATCCCATTGAGATAATAAATGTTTACTAGGTGCACTAATAATTGTAACAACTTGAGAATATTCTTTAAAAACTTTTTCTAAACAAGACAATGCAGTAAATGTTTTACCAGTACCTGTAGCCATTACAAAAATACCTCTTTTATCATTTTCTAACCATAAATCCCTAGCATTCACTTGATAATCATATAATTCAATTTTATCATCATTATTTCCAGAATTATTAAAACTAAAATCATTAAAATTCAATTCATCAAATTTTTTAGGGGCTAAATCAATTAATTTTTGTTCAACTGCTTCAGGAATATCAAAAACCCTATAAGAATCTCTTTTTGAATTCCATAAATCAGAAAATGTGTCCTGATTTTCTTTAAGATGCACTAACTCGCCAGTATCCCATGACCTAAATAAATGAAATTCCTCTAAATTATTTTCCCATGCACTCGCAGTTTCATTTATTGAACCACTGAATGAAATTAAATTGCCCTCAAAATCATTCATCAAACCAATTTTATAATGAAGAATTCCCTCCCCATTAACTTTTGGAACCCCAAACTTATCCACTTTAACAGCAACACGAATCCTTAATAATTTATTTGCAATCATCCATCCTAAAATTTCAACATGATTTTTTACAATTCCCTCTTCAATACTTTCCAATTCATTTAAAAAATTAGAAGATATGATTTCTTCAGGATTTTCTGATGCAAATTTTACCATTTTAACATCCTCCTGGTCTAAATCCACCCCACAAACTAAATCCATTTTAGAACCATTTAATATGAATTCTTTTAATCCTGGAGCTACTGATGAAAGACTTTTAGAATTAAAATAACCAACAATTCTTCGATATTTTTTACAATTAGCTAATGCTGGAATATAAAAATCATTTAATAGATCATCTCTTTGAGAATCATAATGTTCTTTGAATTTTAATTCTTGAAAACTATCCATAAACATCACTAATTAATTATAATGAATTGACCCAAACTAATTAAAATCATTTGAAAAAAATAATTTTAGATAATGACTTACTAATCATACAGATCACTTATTGATCTGTAAATGAAATATTGCACCCATCTAAAAAAATTTACTTCAAATAGAAAAATTTCCTTTAGTTAATAATTTATTCACATCATATATAAATTAATAGATCACATACTTTTAGAAACAAATAAAATAATTCACCATTTATCAAACTAAAAAATTTTTTCGAACTTTTATTTTTTTCTTAATTTTTTATCAATCGCATTTATAATTATTAGTTTAATTTGATGTTGACCATCAATGACAACATACACATCGAAGAAATATCTCAATTAAATTATCAGAATATAAAAAACTTTTACTTAATAGTACTAAAATTAGTTAAAAAACAATTAATAATTAAAAATTAAAAGTTCATTAATAGGGCCTCTTTTTTTAGCGTTCGCATTAATATATCTCCTTACCACAACTTTTTCAATGCGAAACTCCCCATAAAGATCTTCAAAGAATGAATCATTTTTATTTTCATTTTTAGGATCAGAATTACTTAAAACAACCCGTACATGTTTTTCAGAAACTCTTTTGTAAAATTCACAAAGTTGTTTTTGTTCTGCATCATCAAATTTATTTTTTGAATAATTTGTAAAATAAGATGTTTTATTAAGTGGCCTAAATGGAGGGTCTAAATAAACAAAAGAATTTTCATCCATAAACTTTTCAGAACATCTGTAATCCTCACTTTTAATAACAACATCTTGAAGAACCTTTGAAACATTGAAAATGTTCTCTTTATCACAAATTAAAGGATTTTTATAACTGCCCATAGGAACATTAAACTGGCATTTTTTATTAACTCTAAATAAACCATTAAAACATGTTTTATTTAAAAATATCATTTTGGAAGCACGAATAATATGTTTATCAGAATATTTTGAATAATTGAACCGTTCATGTTCTTTATTAAATTCATTGCGAATGTTATAATAATATTCCTTCCTTAATTCTTTAGAACTAGGCAGAAAATCATCAGACATTGATTTTAATAAATCAACCAATATTTCAGGGTCTTTTTGAACAACATGATATGTTAAAATAAGATCTTTATTGATATCCCCCAAATGAACTTCATCAATATCATAATGACTTATCAAATAGAAAAAAACTGCCCCTCCCCCTAAAAAAGGTTCGAAATATTTTTCAATTCTACCAGATTCTTCAATATCCCTTGGCAAACTAGAGACTATTCTTTCTACAACCTTTCTTTTACCACCCGCCCATTTTAAAAAAGGTTTAGGACTATTTTTCCTATCATCTATCCCTAATTTATATTGCATTTTAAAATTTCCTTAATTTTGATAAAAATCAACAATAATACAAATTTAAAAAAAAATATAATTTTAATAAATAAATTAATAGATAAAAATCATATTATCCATAATGTAATTCGGAAAAATTATATAATTAAAAATTTTCTAATAACTAATCTTTTAAATAAAATAATATATATACATTGTCCTGAAAAATTTGGGAGCACTGTCAAGAACTCTGGTGACAAATATCTCTGAAATTTATTCAAAGCATAAACTTTACTTATTAAGAACAAAACTTGTTAGGACACATTTTTAAAGTCTTAATGCTTTTTTGATATGTTTGAGAAAAAATCTTTAAAATAAATTTTCAATGTTATTAAGTTATTATTGAACATTGCTATTTCAAAAATTACAACACTGGCTAAATTTTAGTTCAAAGAATAAAAATAATACAACCCCCCTCATTTTACATTGATATCAACAACAAGTCCGAATAAACATGACCCGTTTAAAATAAAAAGAGATATTAATAACAATACAATATACTCTACAACATAAAACTCAAAAAAGTTATAGATTTATACAATAAATAGTTTGATGCAATAAAACAAAGATTTTCAATAATTCAAAAGAAAAAAACAGCAAACTATTATAAATTGTGGAAAAATTAACTGAACATTCAATTATTTACTGTGAAACCCTATAGAATAACAGAAATGATTATCAAATAAAAAAAAAGTGAGAAATCTCTCCTCACTTAAACAATAACTTTCTCAAGTAAACTTTCATCTTCAACAGTGACTATACTGACTTTTCCGTTTTTAATATATGTAAAAAAGTATAATCCTGCATCTTTATCGTGATCCAATAAACCATCATAACCTTTTATGGTTTTTTTAACATCAGTAGGTTCTTTTAAATCATCCAAACTTAACTTATCAGTATCCTTACCATGGAAAATAGATATATGTATCATCTTATTTGAACTGTCGAAATATGTGCGATTATATATTTTAAAGCCGTCTTCATTTGTTACACCTTCAGTAGCTAAAGATGTGTCTTCCTTATACTCATCAGGAATGCAAAACTTCATTCCGTCAACTTCAATATTCTGCACAGCACATACTGAACCGATTCCAATAGCTAAAACAGTAATCATTGCCAAAATCAAAATTTTTCTAGAAACCATGAAAAACCTCCAATTAATTAGAACAGCAAGAAAATCATTCTCACCTAAACAATAACATTTTCAAACAAACCTTCATCTTCGGATGTAATCATGACAATCTTATCATTGTCAACATATGTGAAAAAGTACAGTTCACTTTCATTATCAAATTCAAACCATCCCTTATGACCTTTTATGGTTTTTTCAACCTCAGCAGGTTCCTTAAGACTGTTAAAATCTACACTGCCTCCATCATAAAAAACAGTTACACTTAACATGTTGTAATTACTGTCAAAATATGTATGATCGAATGTTTTAAAACCGTTTTCGTCCACTTCACCATTTTTAGCCATGGACATGTCTTCTGTATATCCCTCAGGAATGGTGAACTTTATTCCGTCAACTTCAATATTCTGCACAGCACATACTGAACCGATTCCAATAGCTAAAACAGCAAATACTCCCAAAGTAATCAAAATTTTTCTAGAAACCATGAAAAACCTCCAATAGGTATTAGTTTATAAAATGAAATTAATATAATTACCTATATTCTTCTAAACAAAATAAGCTGATTTTAAAAATATTCTAAACAAATTAAAAACACAACCTATAAAAGCAACTAAATATGAAATTAAAAGTATGGACATTTTTGACGAATATATTGTCGGAAACCTCAGCAACATTAACTGGTGCTTTGAAAACACTCATTTTGTTCAGAGGCTTGATGACAACGGAATCTCAAGAGAGTATATTGTAGACACCATATTAAATGAAGAGCCTTTAAGATATGAACCTAGCGGAAATCACCAGTATGAAGTTATTTTTCCGGCTCCAAAAACTAAGAAATACTCTGAAATCAAGGTTGTTTTTGCCTGTGACAACAACACAATAAATTTGGTAACTGTAATGCCTAATGCCACTACAAACAGACAGCAGAACACCTATAAGTCCAGAGATTATAAAAGTCTGGAAAAAAAGAAACAGAAAGCTTATTCAAAAAGAAAGAAACTTTATTAAAAGTGTGTTTTAAGGAGTATTAAACCCCTTTAAAACACGTGAGAAGGTTTTAAACGAATCAAAAAAATAAATTTTTTTGTTGATATATTACAATATGATTTAAAAAAAACCATATTACACCTTACTATTTGTTATTAACACTTATTTATAATCTTCGAATTTTGTCAGCATAACACTGGCTATTAAAATACTAAGAGTAATGATTACATCAACAGCCAGTTCCAGAAATCCGCCTGTTTTAATCAGATCAATAATTCCGAATGTCCAAACTATGAAAATTACACACGGCAGTATATATTTAATAATTGCAACCCATAGTTTTCCAACATGCACTATAGAATTCTTGTTTACAACTTCAATTAAATCATCAATTCCTAAAATCCATCCAAATATAATACACTGCAATGCGATTAAAAACAATATTCCGAACTGGTTCAAAAATCCGTCCACTATTTCAACAAGATAGCTGGAGATTCCGCATGTGAAAAACATTGAAATCATAAATCCCACACCACATAATATACTGGCTGATTTTTTACGGGTAAATCCAAACTTATCACATACAGAATTAAGTAACGGCTCTAAAAATCCCAGAGCAGAAGTTATTCCTGCAAATAATATAGCCAGGAAAAACAGAGGTCCCAATATCTTACCTGCCATACCCATTGTATTGAAGATTGTCGGAAATACAATAAATACAAGACCTGTACCCTGTCTGATTAGACTTTCAATCGGAACACCTGATGTTACTGACATGAATCCCAATATTGAAAACACTCCAAATGCAGTGAATATCTCAAAACCTGAGTTTGAACTAACTACAATCAGTACATTGTTGATTAATTTTGAATCTTCAGGCAGATAACTTGCATATGTAAGTGCAATAGCCATTCCCAAACTTAAGGAAAATATAATCTGTGAAAATGCAGCAAGCCATATGTTTACATCAAAAAGCACTGACCAGTCAGGAGTCAGCAGTGTTTCAATTCCCAGATTATGACCAGGCAATGTCAGGGAAAATATTACAATAGCTGCCATTATAACAAACAATAATGGAATCAGCACTTTGGATACTTTGCCTATTCCGGAGTTCAGCTCTTTTTTTGAAATAAACCATATCATTACCCATACAATAACCAGTCCCGCTACTGTCGGAAGTATCAGATGTGACCAGTCAGAAATTGTAGAGTCTCCACCAACATAATTTGAGAAAAATCCTGCCGGATCAGCTCCCCAGCCTAAAAACGGACTTGCTCCAAGATAAACTATATCCCATGCAAGAATAACCATATAATAGGTTACAACACCAAATGCCAGAAGACCTAAAATCCATCCTATTACTTCAAACCTCGGTCTTATTTTGTGGAGCAGATTTGAAAAGGATGTTTTGAATTTGAACCCCAAACCATATTCCAAAATAAGAAATGGAATTCCCAGAAGTCCGATAGCTACAAAATAGGGAATGAAAAAGGATCCTCCACCATTGGAGTACAGTACATAGCTGAAACGCCATATATTACCTAATCCAACAGCAGCACCTATCATTGACATTAAAAATGCAAGAGAAGAGTTCCACTGGCTTTTATTGTTTTGATTCATAATTATCATCAGTTAAATTAAAATACAATTTACCGGTACCTTCCGGTGTTATTTCCAAATCATCACATTGAGGAAACAATGAATTAAGTAAACTGGTTCCCTCATCAGGTCCCATAAAGTAAGGCAGGTATCCTGAAATAATCACAGGATAAACTGTACACTCTCCGGTATCATTGACAAAGTCCATTTTGACTATATATGCAATGTGAGTTGCTGAATTTGACATGTCAAATATGAAGTTTCCCAGACTGTAGAATATAGGCTTGCCTTTATACATTTCAATTCCCTGCGTTACATGAGGATGTGAACCTAAAACAGCATCTGCCCCATAATCTATTACTTCATGAACCATCTTTTCCTGATCAGGATTTGGTGAACGGGAGTATTCATTTCCAAAGTGGAAATAAACAATTACAACATCTGAACCATTTGCCTTTGCATCCTGAATTTGATGTTTTGCAACATCACTGTCATATGCGGAATAACCCGGATCAGAACCGTTAGCCTGAGGCATTACATCAGTACTATATTCTTTAAAGTTGTTTGAATCCATATAATTGATTATAGTAATATTTCTTCCGTTTATATCACTGCTTGCGGTTTGGCGAGCCTGAGATTCATTATTTCCTGCACCGATATGAGTGATGCCCGCATCATCCAAAGACTTTAAGGTATCGTTCATACCGTCAGTGCCGTAATCAAATAAATGGTTGTTAGCCAGTGCTGCAACTGTATTGTTGTTAGCCTTAGCTAATGGAACATAGGAAGGATCGCATTTAAGGGGAACATCCCCTTTTACAGCATACCCTGAAGTTGTTGCAGCATTTTCAAAATTGATTAATAATAAATCTGCACTTCCGGTTACATTTTCCACATGTCTGAAAGGACTTTCATCCAAACTTAATACCCCAGCCATATTACGTGCAAACATCACATCACCAGTTACAACAACAGAAGCATTACCTTTAGGCACTTCCATTATTGAATTATCTAATGTGAATGTAGCTACAGCAGCTATTGCAGACAATACTGCCAAAACAGCAATTAAAACCAAAGTTGATTTTTTAAACCTCATCAACAGTTACCTCTTCCCCACTTTCAGAAAAGAGCTGATTCAGCATCCAGTCAGCATCATATTCCCTGATGTCATCATATCCCTGACCCATTCCCAAAAAGAGAATAGGTTTTTTAATAACATAACCGATAGATAAGGATGCTCCCCCTTTACTGTCAGCATCTGCTTTGGTTAAAATAACACCGTCAATATCAATAGCTTCATTAAATTTGGAAGCCTGCTGAGTTGCATCATTACCAGTTAAGGCATCTCCTACAAATACAACCAAATCAGGTTTTGCAACTCTCTTAATCTTTTTCATTTCATCCATAAGATTGGTGTTGGTCTGCATCCTACCTGCAGTATCAATTAAAACCAGCTCTTTACCCTGAGCTTTTGCATGTTCAACTGCATCAAATGCAACAGCTGCAGGATCTGAACCTTTCTGGTGTTTGATAAGTTTAACTCCAACATTGTCTGCATGATAATTAACCTGTTCAATAGCACCTGCTCTGAAAGTATCTGCAGCAGCTATTACAGGAGTATAACCTTTTTTAAGATAGTAATTAGCTAATTTACCGATAGTTGTTGTTTTACCTGTACCGTTAATACCGACAAACATTACAACAAGAGGTTCACCCTGTGCTTTTTTGGCTTCAATCATTTCAGTCATTGACTTGCCCGGAATATCAATAATTTCAGCTACAGCATTTCTTAGTGCATTGTATGTGTATTCAGTAATATCATTGCTTCTTTTGATTTTACGGCCAACAAGATCATCTTTAACAGAATCCACTACTGCGCTAGCTACTTCCATAGCTACATCCCCTTCCAGAAGACCCATTTCGAGTTCCCATAAAATATCTTCAAGATGTTTTTCTGAAATTGTTTTGGCAGTAATAAATGAAAACATTCCGCCTGGTTCATCCTCTTCATCTTCTTCAGAGTCTTCATCATTACTTCTGTTCCAGAAATGAGATTTTTTCTCTTCTGTTTCATCATCAGAATCATCATCCTCCACTTCAGAAGAATCTTCCTCTTTATTTTTACTCCAGAAACGGGATTTTTTAGGTTCTTCCTCTTGAGGTTCTTCAGGAGATTCTTCAGGAGGCTCTTCTTTTTTATCATCACCTGATTTTTTACCAAAACTCCAAAAACCGGATTTTACCTTCTTATCTTCAGAGTCTTCATCATCTGAAGTGTCAGCTTCATCGGAAATACTTTCAACTTCCTGAGGAATTTCAGCTATATCACTTTTAGAATCCTCTTCTTCTTTCTTATCTTTCTTACCAAATGAAAAAAAGGAGAATTTTTTACCTGATTCCTCTTCAAGATTGTTTTCTTCCTGTGCTTCTTCAATAAGCTCTTCTTCTAATTTATCACTAGTTCGTGAAAACTTCTTTTTCAAAGATTCAAACAAATTTTACACAACCTTATGGTTTAATTAGAAAATAATATGTTTTTTATAATATTTAAAAAATAAGCAAAATATGGAAAAATAAATTAAATAAAAAAAGTAAAAAAAGGAAGTTATATCTAGTTTAATCCGGTAGCTGACATGTTTCCTTGAGCAACAGCAGCTAACTGTTCTGCCTGAGCAGATAAAGATCCGATAATGTCAGACACCTGTTGCATATTAGCCAACATTTTATCTAAACTGTCTTCCAGATCTTTTTTCTGTCTTGCAATAGTTTCTCTTGCTCCGTCAACATCTTTTTTAACAGCTATTCCAGAACCAATACTTACAATAACTTCATCGGTGTTTTTAAGTTCACCTTTAATGAAAGAACCAGCACCTACAGGTACGAAAGCTTCAACAGAATCTTTACCTTCCAAATCATCTAAAGTGTTGGTTAATGCATCAACTTCAGCAATGGAAGCTCTGACTAATTCAATTTGTTGCTGAATTAAGTCTCCTTGCTGTTTGTACACATTTATTTCATTAAGTAATTGATTAAATTTTTGCTGATCTTCCATAGTAACACCCTTATAAAATTTCTTTTAAAATTGGGTCTATAACGTCTTCAGGTGCGATTTCAGCAATATCTTTAATAGAAATTTGGTTTCTGTTTAAACCATGTTTACTTCCAAAACGTTCATAAATTTTTTCTTCTAAATCAGCCACATTGGTAGCTTTGTATTCTTTAGTAAATTTATGATATGAATCGCCCATTACAAAAGTACCTTTAACTCTGTAAATTTTTGTTATCATATTAACTCCTCAGGATATTATTTATAAATCGTCTAAAAAGCCTAATGCTTCTTCAACTCTAGCCATTTCAGGACCTGTACTTTCTTTAGCTACAATAGCTCCGCTTGAATTCGCAAGAGAGCATGCCCCAACTAAAGAAATACCTCTACCTACAGTACCAATATCTCCTTCAACACCAAATACATCACGAGCAAAGTCTACTTCAGTTTCAGTGGCATTTTTATCCATTAAAAATCCTTTGTTGGTAACTGTAATCAGTGAACCTATAATGTCGCTTCCAACCATGGAAGTTGATTCAACATTTACATCTAAAGTATCTTCAATGACTTTAACTGCCCCATCAGATAAAAATGGGCTTACAATAGCTCCGGTATCATTAGCTGCAACAATATTACCTACTGCAGTATAATTTCCTGGAATTGTAGCTACATTTAAACCTAATTCTTCAAACTGTTTAACTTCTCTATCTAATACATGTGGGGAAACAACAATACCGTTTGAATTAGCTACAGCTAAAGATCCGATAAGATTACATCCGGAAATAGAAGATTTTACAGCCTCAACTTCTAATGTTTCCTCAATCAACTTAACTTTTTCATCAAGAAGATTGTAAGGAACAATAGCCAAATCATCAGTTGCTAAAATAAATACTCCTATATTAGGATTATCTACAATGTTTATTCTTCTTAACATATTGTTACCTCACGCAGTATTGAAGTAGTATTATAGCTATTCTGCTAAAGTAGCTTCTACTACGCCATCATCATCTTTAACTGCTTTTACAGTAATTTTAGAAGGTATTTTTTGAATACCTCTTGCCCAAATTTCATGATTAATAGATTCATCGAGCTTTACTTCTTCAGCTTTCATGTGTTTGAATAAGAAGTTTTGTACTTCTCTGATAGCTCTAGGAGCTCTGATAGTCCTTTTGACTTTTTTTACGTTTCTAAGTGGAATTGTATAAACTCTTTCCATGAAAAATCCCCCTTATAATTTAAGACTGTTTCTTCTCCAATGTCTAGGTTTAGGTCTGTATCTAAGTTTACGGTTAGTCTTAGCATAAGCCCAGATTGGAATTCTTCTGTTTTGTTTATTTGCTTTTGCCATTCTTAATTTTTTAGCTAATGGTTTATTTCTACTCATTTTCTCACCTTATAATAATAATTATTTTTTATACCCAGTAACACGAGTTTGATAATGCTCAGGGAAAATATCCAATGAATTTCCTCCTTTTTCATCAATTAAAGTCCTTATTTCAACCTCATAATCAGAGCTATTGTCCTTATTGCTTTTTTCATGAGATATTTCAAATAAATTAGATGTAATTAATTTAATTGTTTTATGGCCAAAACTATCCAAATTAACATACTGAACATCTTTTCTATCTTCAAGACTTTTAATCTGATTTATATTAAGTTTAGGAGTTCTATCATCCCTTCTGGTTCCATCGGCTATAATATCATACATTTCAGAAATCTCTTCAACAACATTTTCATGAATGAACTTTATTCCGTCATTGGGAAATCCGTCTTCCATAATCATATCACAGGTTTTATCTAAAAGTTCAAAATCCAAATCAAGAACTCTGTGATTAAACCCGAGAGATTTGGCTGAAAGGCTTGCTGGAATATAAGAATCATAAACACCAAAATTGGCAGTACATAATTCAACATCAAGACCAAGTCTTTTAAGCATAACCGCCATAAAAGAGCTGTCTTTTCCTCCACTGTATAATACACAAGCTTTCATTAATATTATTTCCTTGTAATTTTAATTTCTCTTTTCTGACCAGCTATCTGTCTTAAAAGTACTTTTAACTGTTCATCAGTTACTTTACCTCTTAAGCTGCCAGCTTGAGCAGATTGGATTAATTGAATTTCAATTTGATTAACAAGCTCTGGTTTAGTCAATTTAAGGTTAGCTAATCTTGAACGTGCTTCAGTAGTCAAAATTTGAGCTATCAAAGCTTTCTTTTGCTCCTCAAATTGTCTTTGTGCTTCTTGCTGTTGCATTTGTTGTTGTGCTTGTTGTTGCATTTGACCTTGTGCAGCAGCTTGTCTGGCTTCTAATTCCGCCATTCTTTTACGGCGAATTTCATCAAGATCACTCATATCAAACTCTCCAAATAATTTAATTAATATTTTGCAAGATTAGGAATATCCTTAATGATTTCAGCAGAAATTTTATCTAAGAATGATCTTCCTGCTGGAGTAACAACTCTTCCACCTACAACTTTTTCAACATATCCTGCATCTTCTAATTGGTGTAGTGCATTTCTTACGATAGCTCCACTACCTTTTCTAAATACTTCAGGAGTTACTCCACGGTCTTTTTTACCACCGTAGAAAGTTCTTAAGCTCATAACTCCCACAGGTCCGTCCATGTACACTCTTCTGATGATAGATGCACATCTGGTATACCACCAGTCGACATCTTCAGGTTTTCTTTCTTTGTGAACACCGGTTTTTACAAAATTGGACCATGCAGGGGAATTGATTTTATCATTGTTTTTAAATTCTTCTGCGACTTTTTTAATTAATAAATCTGCAGGTACATCAAATACAGTAGTCATATTAATTCTCCAATATTTAATTTTAAATAATTGTCCTCATAATCAACTGTAAATTTAAGACCTAATAAAAATAGGGCCTGTAACTCTAAATTTAAGCAATGTTTTTAAGGCTTTTTTTTATAAATGACAGCGACATTTCCTCTAACATCTATAAGTTTAGATCTGGTTTTCTGGACAATGTCTGCTATATAATCATCTTTATTTTTAGCGATATTTTTTGCAAATTTAAGTTTAACAATTTCATTAGCTTTAAGTTGGCGTTTGATTTCTTCAATGACATTGTCATTAACACCAGCTTTACCAATATTCATTGTCATAGCGGAAAGAGCTCTATTCATCATTTCTTTTTTTGATTGACTCATATTTAGCTCTCCTTTTATTTTTTTTCTCCTTATGATAAGGAATTTTCATAACATGCCCACACTCGCCACATAAAATGTTAACTTCTTCGTTAACTAGCCGGACTGTAGCGTTGTGACCAGGGTAGAGAAACTTATTACACCTTTTACAATACCTTCTTGCCCATTTATCGGGAATTTTAGTATTATACTTGGTAGATAACTTCTTAGCTAATACAACATAACGGTTACTTCTTTCAGGGTGCTTTTCGAATTCAATCTCAGCACGTTCAAAAAGAATATTCATACGTTCAATAGCTATTTCAATCATCCATTTTGGTCTTTTTCCTCTACTCAAAGATATCCTCCTCATAATTATAATAATAACTATTAAATTAGGATATAATATTCAAAAATTGAATTAAAATGATTTGCGCATATTAAAACAAAAACCATAGTTAAAATAACCTTAGGTTAATATGAATATTAGGAATAAATTTGTTTTTCTATATTTATAAAGGTTGTGTTAAAAAAGAAATTTTATTAAAATCAATATAATTTTTAACTTTAAAGTATATGAAAATTTCCATAAAAATAATTTTAAAAAAAAAGACAGTTCAAAAAAAAAATGATTAAATAACACTATAAAACATGAAAGTAATACTTAATAATATAAAAAAATTAGAAAAAAATATACAAACACTAAAAATATAACGAAATAACTAAAAAATGTACAAAACTATATAAATGATAAAAATCTAAATAACAATTAGATAGCAATAAAAATTGTGTTAATTGTAATAAAAATTTTAAACAACAAAAGCTATCGGAATAATAGGCTGTCTTTACTGGCTGCCTATTATTTTCAGATATATTCTATTTTTTAAAAAGTGGTAACAAAGACTATTTTTATTTTTAAGCTTTTTAAACCTATTTCAAAAATATTACCTTATAATATAAATAGTATTATTTTAATAATATAAATGTGAGGTCACAAATATGGCATTTTTAGATAAAGTAATAGGTTACGGCGATGTAAGTTCAGATATGGAAAAAGACTATGTATCAGAATTCTTTTTTGAAGATGAAGAAGTAATTCAGTCATATCAGTTTATAAGAGATCAGATAATTTTAACTAATTATGGAATCTATGAAGTAGATGTTCAAGGATTAAGCGGTAAAAAAGTAGAAGTTAAATTTTTCCCGAAAGACACGATTAAAACTATTTCATTTGAAACAGCAGGAACTTTAGACTTTGATGTAGATATTAAAATAGGTGTAACCAACAACACTGTTGTTAATGTAGACGGAGCAGCTTATAGTGAACCATTATCATTTAAAGTACCTTCAGACCAAGCTGAAGAAGCAAAAGAAATTGTGCGCCTAGTAAAAGAACATTATTTATTTTAAATGATTTCTATAAATCCTATTCTATTTTTTACAAAAATAAAAATTTCAGTTTCACATTTAATTTTATTAAAGTCATATTAACAAAAAGTATTTATACTTCTTTTTAGAATGTTTATATGATATCGAACAATATCACAGTTAAAAACTAAATAAATTGGGAATATTTGATAATTATAAAAAACTAAATATGTTTTAAATCAATAAAATTAGAGAAGTTTAGAAAGGTTGAATAAAAAATACTAACTATATATTGATGTGTTAATTGTAATTTAATGTTTAAATTTTATTAATAATTTTAAACAACGAGTTCTACTTCTCTAAATCCCATACAACACTATTTTCAAATAGAATAAACCAAATTATATTAAAATATCTTGTTTATGTATAGGCATATTATATTTTTAACCCCATGTACTATTTAAATATTTTTATAAAAAACTACAGCACCTTATTTAAAAACAGGATAATTTTCCCCCCCCCCGATTTTAATATTAAAGAAAAATAGAAATTTAAATGAAAAATAAAGTAATTTAAAGCCTAAAAATAGGATAAACTATAAAAAACCTACATTAAATTTAACCTTCCATTAACTTCATAAAAATTTAATTTTGATTAATTTTTAAAATAAAATTTAAAAATAATCCTATTAAAAAATAAAAATATTAAAAATTTAAATAAAATATATTTAAAACTTTATTAAAATATTCATAAATTTTTTAAAACGCCCGTATTTAACAGTAAAAGATATAATTTTCAAAAAAATAAAAATAGAAAACAGATTGTATCCCATTATATAAATTACCCCTAATAGATACAATATTTGAAAAATAAGTAAATTATAAACAGTTCAAAAAAAACAGTTTAAATTTAAACATTAACAATTTATTAACCAATTCATGAAATCAATCTCACCAAATGGAAACTCTTTTTTATCAAAAATAACATCTGCCACATAGTTAATTGTCTCATCAATAGACAAATCACTTACATCTATTTCACAGACATCACTGCCATATGATTCATATGCTTCAACACCACATACATCAAGTGCTTCTGCCTCCAGATTTTCACGGATTTTAGAATCAGAATATTGTCTGTCAGCCAGTCTTTTTTCCAGAATACTTGGGTGAACTCTTAAAATTATTACTTTATCAGCACCTGTGCATAAATGAGACAAATGTCCTTCTACAATAAGTAATTTATCTGAATCAAGATTATCAATAATTTCTCCCAAAGCTACATCTAATTTAGGCACATCAATTATTTTATAACCTTTTTTATTATCAATCCCTAAAATTAAATCTTTGCCAATAGCCAATTCATTAATCCTAACCAAATTAGCTCCCAATCTTTTAGAAAGTTCACTAGCTAATGTAGTTTTTCCAACACATGGAGTTCCACTTATAAAAATAACCTGATTCATATTACTCACAATTATTTCTTAAGAATAATCCTTAAAACATCCTCATCTTCCAGAACATGATCCGGTCCGACTTTCTGACCTGGGAATTTAACTGATGTTCCCCATATTTTAGCATGACGGAAGTTTTTCACAAATTCCTTGTGTAATTTATCACAGGCATCAATGACTGTTGAACCTTTTTTAATAACTAACGGATCATTCATGTCTGCTTTTCTTCCTTGCGGTTTAAGATAAACACGAACAAGGTTTAAATTTTCAAAGATTGTTTCCTTAAGATTATCAATATTTAATTTTTTATCTGCAGAAATCGGTATAAATTCAGGAAGCTGTTTTTTCATCTCTTCAAGGTATGCTTTATCTACAAGATCCACCTTATTTAATAGAATCAACATTGGAACATATGATTTATTTCTATCAAGAACATCAATAAATTGATCCATTGTTACATCATCCCTAAAAAGTACGTCTGCATTATGCATGCCGTACTCATTTATGATAGATCTGATTGTTTTTTCATCCAGATGTGTAAGAGGAACTGTTGAAGATACATGGACACCACCAGTTCTTCTTCTGTTTACAGTTACATCAGGAGGTCTTTCATTTGGTCTGATACCAATATTTCTTAATTCCTTTAAAATAACATCCAAATGCTGTGGATTTAACACATCTAAAACAACTATAATCAGTTCAGCTGTCCTGGCTACAGATAAAATTTCTCTTCCCCTACCTTTACCACTGCTTGCTCCAGTAATAATTCCAGGAATATCAAAAACCTGTATTTTAGCATTTTTATACTCCATAACTCCAGGAACAATATCTAAAGTAGTAAATTGATAAGCTCCCACCTTACTTTCAGCATTAGTAAGTTCATTTAAAAGAGTAGATTTACCAACAGAAGGAAATCCAACAAGAACAACAGTAGCATCTCCAGATTTCTTTACATGAAAACCCTGACCTTTTGTTCCAGAACTACTTCTTTGAATAGACTCTTCTTTTAATTTAGAAAGTTTAGCTTTAAGTTTACCAATATGGTGAGAAGTAGCCTTGTTATATGGTGTCTTTTGAATTTCTTCTTCAATATCTTTTATTTTCTCTTCTATTCCCATTAAATCACCATATTATAATTAAAAAAAAGAGATTAGGATTAAAATATCCTAATCAAAATTAAGCCCTGTCCGGACTAGTAGTAGCAATATTTCCATCAGTAGCATTAGATGTAGCAGGTGTACTAGTTCCGCCAGCGGCTGTGTTGTTATAATTTACTTGCCATAATGAAACTCCATTTTCCATATGAACCATGGAGAATACATTCTGACCCATACCACCTAACAGATATAATCTAGTAAACATTGAATCAGCTAATTTATTATGCATAATAATAGGTGTGTAGACATTATTTTCACCCATCAGGAATAATGTATAGTTAGAGTCACTTGGAGCTCCAGCTATTGATTCATTTTTCACTAATTGATTATTCTCAATTACCATGATACGAGATACATTCAATGGATTAAATTCTGATCCGTTTACTTTAAGTAAAGAACCATTATTTGAATATACCGCTTCAGTATGACCAGTAGTAGTGTTGTTTCCAGTACCTCTTGTAATAACTGCATCATATTCAAGACCAGACTCATTAATTAAAGCTAATCTACCAGTAGATCCCGGTTCAACAGTTACTTGTTGGGAAGGCACATAATAATTGAAGTTTGTGGAATTCTGCTTATCAAAGTCCCATGCTCCAAAGTAACTCCACCAACCAGCTTTCTGCAGCATATCTGAACTTGCTACAAAGATAACCGGTCTTGGATTATCTGGGTGAGTAAGCGGAATAATAGTATTGGCCTGCTCAGTAGTTAAACCATATGTATTAATTAATGTATTTTTAGCATCCTGTGCATTTTTCGGCAGGATATTGATTAAAATATCAGTTGCTTTACCAGGACTGCCAGTATAGTCTGTTAATGTATTAGTAGCGTTTTCACCAGAAGTTCCTAACATTCTAAATATTCCTGCAGATAACTCCATATTATCCGTCGTCATCGCCTGACCTAGCCAGAATGCCCTACTGTTACCAGTTTGACTACCCCCATCGAAGACTACTTGTCTATCAGCAGCAATCTCAAAGAGGTAACCGAAATCCCACCAGGATGCAACAACAGTATTGTCAGCAGTATGCTCATTAATCCATAACATGGAATCCCACATAGCATCACTAGTACCTGGCACTACTTGATTAGCAGTTTGATAAGCACCGCAAACAGTAGGTGTTATCAATGCAAGAGCAATTGCTATAATAGCAACATACTTCTTAATAGGTACTTTAGTAGATGCAGACTTACTGGATTTTAATCCGTAAATAGTTATTCCACCAGCTATAGCAATTAATAGGAATAATATAATACCAAACATAGGTGCTGTAACTGCTGCTAATGGGTATGATGCAAAGAATCCTGTTACTAGTATAACTGCCATTAACATTTTGTCATTATCAAGTTTAGTTTTAACATAATCGGAAGCATATCCTACAAATATACCTGCCATTAAACCAAACGGTAATACAATAGTGGTAATGAACCTTGAACCCCTACTTACTGCAAGTGCTGTAATTACTACCCATACTATAAATAAAGTAGCAAACATTAAGTTCAAACGTTTAGCTTCAGTTACTTCATTATCTTTAGCAAATTTACTTACACTACCTAAAGATATTTTAAACTTACGGTCATTATCAATTTTTTTAGAAGATGATAATCTTTGGGATTTAGGTGGTTTTTTAGTTGTGTCACCAGCCGGTTTAATATTTCTAGAATCATATATCCTTTTTGCAAAGATAAATAATACAGTTAAACCAGCAAAGAATACGAAAATTCCACCAATACCGTTTATTACACCATTAGAATTAGCAAGTAAGAATGAATCCATACCTGCACCAAGCATACTTGGCATTTGCAATTCCGCAACAGAAATAAGTACATTAGGGAATCCACCGACAACTGTTGAAGTTGATTGCAAGGATAATAAACTGGTTAAACTACCAAATATTCCAATTACACCATCTACACCTTTAAATGCTGCAAGACCTATAAATCCTACAATACCTAAAATAACAATAGATATTAAATCCTTTTGATGTACAAACCAAGCAAATTTACTTGGGTACAATTCTCTTTCACTATCACCAATGTTAAATACATAACATAATATTAAGTACACAACTGAAAAGATACCCATAAGACCTACATAAAAGATGTATCCTGTCCATGACTGGGAGAAAAGACCTATAGATACAATAGACAATATTGCAAATACAACTTTTGCAATAAGATTCTTAGACCTCAAACTCTCCATAAAGAACAGTATGAAGAATAATGAAAAGATATAGTAGAACATATCTGTATCAAAAAATCCAGGGAATGTGTGTGCAAAATAGTTTGGTGCAAGCACTATTATTAATGTAGCTGTTATTGCACCCAAATCATTAGTCAAACGTCTAGCAAAGATAAACGCAGGAACAACTGCAAGAGATGCTACAATAGCACCTGTCCAGAATGCAACTTCCTGAACAGTATAATCACCAAAGAATTGGTTTGCTATATTGTAGAAGAACGATGTTACCCATACAATAGCTAACTCATAATTAATTTCATTTCCATCAGGGGAATTCCTATGCATATCCCAACTTGAACCATTGACTACTTCATCTCCCACATCGCCATGATCAACAAAGTTTTCAGTCAACCTTAAGTTATAATATGAATCCATTTCACTAAAATAAGGAAGACCTGAAGCATCTTCGTATTCTGCCTTTAAATCACCAGTAGGCAAAATATTAAGATCCGCTGCAGGAGCTCTTAATGCAAAAACAACAGCTAACAGAATCAAAATAATGATTACTGATTTACTTATTGTTAATATTGTTTTTTTATTCATCAAAATCCTCGATATTATTCAATTAACATAAAATCAATTACATCAACTGAATTTATTATTTAAAAAACTTATTTAAATTTATAAGAATGTTAAAGAAATAAAAATATTTTGGGCAAAACCATCAATACTTTTATTAATTTATATCTATTATTTTTAACATTATTAAATATTATGCATTTAAAAAAAAATTAGAAAAAATAAAGTCTATTGGACTTTATCTTTTAACTCATCTAAAGAACAGGTAAAGCGACATTTTGGAAATCCTCTGCAACCAACAAATTCCCCATACCTTCCAGACCTTTTAATCAGTTCTTTACCACAGCTAGGACACACACCAACTACTTTCATCTCACGAGGCTTAGTATTCTCTTTACCGCAATTAGGGTCAAGACATGCATGTTGACGTGGCTTACCAAAGGAAATCATAGGCAAACCGCATGTTTTACAAGTTTTCTTTAAGAAATTTACTCCTTTAGGAATGGAATAGGTTACTTTACAGTCAGGATAATTAGAGCACCCTACAAAATTACTTTTATTTTTAGGAGAGTATTTTTTAACTAAATTTCCACCACATTTACATTTGCCGACAATATTACTTTCCTGATAAGCATCATAAATCTGAGAACCGATTTTAACTTTGTTTTTATCAATGTCACCTAAAATAACCTTAACTTCTTTTTCACCTTCAGCTACAACACTTTCACGAGTAGCTTTATCATTATCTATACCCTCAAGTTTATTTTCAAAGTCACGAGTTAACTCTTCACTTGTTAAATTAGAACAGTACTCACTTAAAGTATCAATTATGTTTTCACCAAGCTGATTAACCTCAATTTTATTTCCAGATATGTATTTTCTGTCATATAACTTATCAATAATATCTGCACGGGTAGCTTTAGTTCCAAGTTCCCTTTTTTCGAGTTCCTTAATTAAAGAAGCTTGATTATATCTTGCGGGAGGTTTAGTTTCTTTTTCTTCTGAAACAATCTCATTAACAACAATAGAGTCCCCTTCTTTAACCTCTGGGAATTTTTCATTATCTATTTTTTTAAATGGATAATGTTCCAGCCATCCTTTATGAGTAACTCTTCTGCGTCTGAATTTGAATTTCTCCCCACCGATATCTAAAGTGGTACTCATGGTTTCAAAGGTAGCTGCCTCGAAAAATACTGAAATGAATCTGTAAACAATCAGTTCATAAATTTTTAATTCATCCTTATCTAACTTATCTGGTAAAATACCCGTTGGATGAATAGCAGGGTGCGCAGCATCTTCTTTTTTACCTTCATTAGGCTTTAACTTAGCCGGAAGAGCTGAAATATGTGTTCTAAACTCAGAATTTTTAGATAATTGTAAAAATATGCTTTTAAAATCCAAGCTTTCAGGTAACTTTTGAGATGAAGTACGTGGATAAGAAGTATATCCTGCAGTATAAAGGCTTTGAGCAATAGTCTGAGTTTTTTTCGGAGAAAATCCAAAGACATTATATGCTTCAGATTGCAAACCGCCTAAATTAAATGGAACTGGTGGTTTTGTAGTGGAATTGGAATATTTGATTTTATCAACAGACGCATCTTTATTTTCACAGTTTGCAAAAATTTCCTCAGCTCTTTTTTTATCAAATATTTTTCCGTCTACATGATCTGCTTCAATTTCACCGTCAAGTAAAGCTTTGATTAACCAATAAGGTTCCGGTACAAATTTTTTAATCTCTTTTTCACGGTCTACTAAAATAGACAAAGTTGGAGTCTGAACTCTTCCTGCAGATAACTTTAAAAATCTTTTTTTAGCTGCACTTACAGATTTCATTAAAGCTTTTGATATGTTTACACCAAAATAAAAGTCCAAAATATGTCTGGCTATACCGCTGTCTACCTGATGCTGGTCAATAGGTATTCTGTTTTCATATGCTTCTACAATATCTTTTTTAGTTAAAGTGGAAAATTTCATTCTTGAAGATTTTGCTATAGCATCATCGCCACATCCATACTTCAATGCATGATATCCGATTAAAGTCCCTTCAATATCATAATCGCATGCATGAATATAGCTGTCAGCACCTTTGGCATATTTTTTAATAGCTCTTACATAATCTTTAGTATAATTCTTAGTTTTTTTATCAATTTCAAATAATGGTGCCCAATGCAAATCAAAATAGACTTTTTCTTTTGGATTATCGGGAGTTAAAGAATATAAATGTCCCACAGCAGACAATACTGTTATATCCTTACCTTCTCTTTCTAATGTCCAATATTTAACTTTTTTATTATATATGTTCTTTTTAGCTTTAGAAGACAACGCTTTAGCTATTTTTTCTGCAGATTTTGGTTTTTCGCAAATTATTACTTCATTCATTGTACCTGTACCGTTTTTAAATTTTTAAATTATAAAAATTTGTAAATTACTGATTTAATATTTAAAATAATTAATCCTATAAAAATATTTCTATTGAAATAATTCAGTCTATATGAAGTAGTTTTAAAAATAAGATAAAATCAGTGTAAAAATATGAAAATTAAAAATAATTATAAATCTTCTCTGTAAAAACTGTAAAATTCAGCACAGTAATCACAAATCGGATATTTATCATAACGATAGTAAGCAAGTTCAGACTTATTCATGTCAAATTTCTTACCGCATAAAAAACAAGTTTCAATTTTTTCTTCATCAGACATGATATTACCTTAAAAAAAAAATAAATAAAAATTAAAGTAATTCCAGCAAATTACCTAATTAATATTGTATTTTTGTAAAAGTAAGAGCTCTTCAGTAGATAATTTTCCACCATGTTTGAATTTATCAAATATTTCTTCAGCCCTTTCTTTTTCTTCACGATTTTTGTTACCGTTAGATGAAGAAGATTTGTTACTGCTGGATCTTCTTTTTCTAGGTCTGTTAGAACCTAATTTTTTATTGATAACATGAATATCGCTTAAAATGGATTTGAATTCTTCGTGTTTTGCAGAAGCATTTTTACGAGCTTCAATGAATTTTTTGTGAGCTTCATCAGCTGCAGTTCTGATATCATCAGTTTTTCTGAAGTATTTAAGCATTTCTTCATGAGCTGCTTGAGCTTTTTCAGAGAATTCAATAACTTTTTCGTGTTCTTCTTCAGATAATTTTTTAAGATCTTGTGCTTCACCTTTAACAGATTCATCTTCATGAATTTCCATTAACTGTTTTCTTAAATCATTTGCATTTTTAACAAGCTGATTTTCTTTTTTAATATCTAAAACACGAGTTTCAATGATTTTATCAATCTTTTTAATCTCATTTTCTATTTTAATTTTGTCACGTTTACCAGAAGACCATTCTAAGTTTCTAATTTTATTATTAGCTTCATTACGTGCTTTTTTAGCTTCTTCAACTTGTTTGTTGATTTCGTTACGTTCATTTCTGAATTCAATAGCTTTGTTTAAGTTTTCTTTTAATGATGCATTTAATTCATCACGGATTTTACGTTGTTCTTTAGCTATTCTGTTGAACTCTTCTCTTTCTTCAGTAACTTTAGCTATTTCAGCTTCTTTTTCATCTTTTTGTTTTCTTACACCTTCCATGGTGTCAGCTAAAACAAAATCAGATTCAGGAAGACCGTCTTTTTTAGGTTTTTCAGCTTCTTCAGTAGATTCTTCAGCTTTTTCTTCTGCTTCTTCTACTTGTTCAGTTTCGTCATCTTCAACAACGTCAGTGGATAATTGATTAATAATTTCATCTAAGACTTTGGTTAAGTCTTTTTCATCTACTACAACATCAGCTTTTTCTTTAACAGAATCTTTTGCATTGAAAGCAATTCCAATACCTGCTGATTCGATCATGGAAATGTCGTTAGCTCCATCCCCAACTGCAACAACTTCTTCTAAAGAAGTGTCATTACCTTCAATATGTTCTTTTAATATATCTAATTTAGAACCAGATACTAAAGGTCCAGTTACTTCACCAGTCAATTTACCGTCTTCAACAGTGAAACTATTAGTGTATGCATTTTCAATACCGAGTTTGTCTTTTACGGTTTGTGCAACAATATCAAAACTACCACTAATAATAGCTACATCTAATCCTTCTTCTTTTAAACGTGCGATGGTATCTTCAGCACCATTCATTAATGGAAGTTCATCAGCAACTTTTTGAATATCTTCAACAGAAGTTCCTTCAAGAAGTTTAACTCTATCTTTAATAGAAGTTTCAAAGTCGATTTCTCCTTGCATAGCTTTTTCAGTGATTTCAGCTATTTCATCTTCAACATTTGCTAATTTCCCTATCTCATCAATTGCTTCTCCATCAATAATAACGTTATCTAAGTCAAATACTACAAGTTTAATCAATCATACCACCAATTATATTAAATCTAGCTCACTTAATCTATCGTAAGCTCTTTCGACACCTAATTTAGCGTCGCTACGTGTTTTAGCTCCAGTACAAACAACTTTACCAGAACCAAATAATAATAAAACAACTTTAGGGTCAGATAACCTGTATACTAAACCCGGAAATTGTTCAGGTTCGTATTCAGTATCTTCAAGCTCTAAAGCTACTGCTTCTAAGTTTAATGTGGATTCTAAGTTTGCAGAAGCCACAATGTTTTGAATTTTAATTTCGAATTCATGAGGAATTTCAGTATCAATAGTCCTCATTAAATCAACAGTCTTTTTAATAGCTAAC
>OLPR01000503.1_pt1 | contig 35792 bp, 35 predicted proteins | sample 1672761 | NCBI WGS metagenome assembly OLPR01 (sample SAMEA3136721, study PRJEB25190) | human gut metagenome | biome: human gut; feature: human-associated habitat; material: faeces | place: Austria | collected 2013 | reverse complement strand
CAGCATAGCTGGCGGTTTTTTGTCTCGCTTTGTGGCTCGACACGCTAAAGCGAATCAAAAAAGCACCCACTATAGACTTTTTCGTCTATAGGAGTGCTTACACGGTTCCATCCTAATTTTTTACTTAATTTGATTATATCGGTATCACCGCCATAGGTTATTAGCCTAGGTGCTTAAAAAGGTAGTTTTTCAATTAGTTACATTTAAATTAGCTTTCAGCCTCTGACTAATTCTCTCTAAAAATAATCACTAATTTACTTTGTCTTTTTATTGCATAAATATTTTTATACTTTTTCAAGTTCTGCACTTTCTTGTACTTCGTTAATTTTAATATCTCTAACGTGATCAATTTTCTCCCATTTTGTATCTCTTTTAAATAGTACTTTAAAGTTTATTAATAGCCATGAACCTAAGAATAATGGATAACATAATAATCCTTTAATCATAGGTCTTATTGGTCTTTTATCCAATTTTAATATTAAAATTCCTGTTAATATTGGTAAAAAGAAAGTTGGTATTATATATCTAGCATAGTTTAAAATTAAATCTGAAGTTGTCATACCATTATTTAAGTACATAATTGCATTTATTAATAATAATACAATTGCAATTATAAACATTGGTATACTTCCTAAAATATATAGTAAACCATCAAAGTTCATTAATGTTTTGTATTCTTTTACTCCTTTTGCAAGTTCCTTAGTATATTTTTGAATACATTGAATATGACCAACACTCCATCTTGTTCTTTGTGACCAAGATTGTCTAAATCCTACTGGTTGTTCATCATATACTATTGCATCTGTTGCCCAACCAAGTTTTTTACCTTTTATAATTCTTTTTAATGAAAATTCAATATCTTCTGTTAATGTTTGGGTATCCCAACCATTTGGTTTTATTACATCAAATTTTACCATAAACCCTGTACCATTTAATAATGGTGATAGTCCTAAATTATATCTTGCTAAGTGGTAGAAACGGTGCATTGTCCAATAAAATATTGCATATCCTGCTGTTACCCAGCTATCTGTTGGATTTTTTATATCTCTATATCCTTGAACTACATCTTCGCCTTGACATAGTTTTTTGTTCATTGCTTTTATAAAACCTTTATCTACAATGTTATCTGCATCAAATACAAAGAATGCATCATATGGAGCATTTTCTTGTATCTTTTGTTGTAAAAACCATTGTAATGCATAACCTTTAGTCTTTTTTTCGCTATCAAATCTTTCATATACGATAGCTCCCTTTTCCCTAGCGATTTTTGCTGTATTATCTGTACAATTATCTGCTATAACATAAATATCATACAAATCTGCTGGATAATCTTGCTTTTTTAAACTTTCAATTAAGTTGCCTACAACTGCTTCTTCATTATGCGCAGGAATAATAGCCATAAACCTATGGTTTTTATCTATTAATAAAGGTTTTTCTTTTAATTTTACAAGTGAACATATACTTATCATTAATTGATATAACCAAAATATAGTAAGTACCCAAACTAATGCTTGTTGAACTATATATAAATATTCCATTTCTTCCCTCTCTTTTTATTATTTATTCTATAATATTCAATACAATTACAATTATACTACCTTTATACTATTTTTGCAACTTTTGACAAAATTTAATAAAATCTTAATATTTTCTATTTTTCTTTAGTTTCTTCTACGTCTTTCATAGATAAGTTTATTCTATCTTGTTCATCTATTTCTATTACTTTTACCTTTACTCTATCTCCTTCATGAAGTACATCTTCAATATTTTTTATTCTATCATTTGATATTTTTGAAATATGAACTAATCCTTCTTTTCCAGCACCTAAATCTACAAAAGCTCCAAAATTCATTAATTTTATAACAGTTCCTTCATAAACTTGTCCTACTTCTATTTCTCTTACTATTTCTTCTATTATTTCTTTAGCTCTTTTAGCTTTCTTTTCGTCTTCAGAATAAATGAATACTTGTCCATCCTCTTGAATATCTATTTTTACACCTGTTTCATCAATTATTTTATTAATTGTTTTTCCACCAGTTCCAATTACATCTTTAATTTTATCAACTTTTATTTTCATATTAATAATTTTTGGCGCATATTTTGAAATTTCTGCTCTTGGTTTATCTAATTGCTTTAACATAACTTCTTCTAATATATATTTACGAGCTTTTCTTGTTCTTTCAAAAGCTTCTTTTATTATGTCATAAGTTAAACCATCTATTTTTATATCAACTTGTATTGCTGTTATTCCTTTTTCTGTTCCTCCAACTTTAAAGTCCATATCACCAAAGAAATCTTCAATACCTTGGATGTCTGTTAGCATCACATAATCTGAACCATCTGGAGCTGTTACAAGCCCTGTAGAAATCCCTGCAACTGGTCTTTTTATTGGAACACCGGCATCCATTAATGCTAATGTACTTGCACAAATGCTTGCTTGTGATGTTGAACCATTAGAAGATAAAACTTCTGATACAACTCTTATAGCATATGGAAATTCTTCTTCACTTGGAATTACTGGAACTAATGCTTTTTCTGCTAAAGCTCCATGTCCTATTTCTCTTCTTCCTGGTCCTCTTGATGGTCTTGCTTCACCAACACTGTAACTTGGGAAGTTATATTGATGCATATATCTTTTATGGTCTTCTTCATCTATTCCGTCTAATGATTGTTCTTCTGAAACCATTCCTAATGTTGCTACAGATAATACTTGTGTTTGACCTCTTGTAAATAAAGCACTTCCATGTACTCTTGGAAGTAATCCTACTTCGCATGATAGTGGTCTTATTTCATCTATTTTTCTACCATCAGGTCTTTTATGCTCATTATAAATCATTTCCCTTACGCATTTCTTTTCTAAATCGTGTATACTTGTTGCAATATCTGGCATTATTTCTTCTAGTTTTTCTTCTCCAACTTTTTCTGTAAAATATTCTACTATTTCATCTGTTAATTTGTCTATATTTTCATCTCTTATTTCTTTATCAACTGCTTGTACTGCTTCATACATTTTATCCTTATATTTTGCTTCTACTTCATTATAAATTTCTTCATCTACCGCAAATGATTTATATTCAAATTTTGTCTTTCCTATTTCTTTTTGCATTTTGCTTATAAAAGTACATAATTTTTTAATTTCTTTATGTGCTTTCTTAATTGCTTCTAACATAATATCATCTGGTATTTCATCTGCACCAGCTTCTATCATTGCTATTTTATCTTTTGTTCCTGCAACAGTAAGTGTTAATCTACTATTTTTTCTTTGTTCTTCTGTTGGATTAATTACTATCTCATCATTAACATATCCTACTGCAACAGCTGCTGTTGGACCTCCAAATGGTATATCTGATATAGATAATGCTGCTGAAGCCCCAATCATCGCACAAATCTCTGGTTGATTATCTTGTTCTACAGATAGAACTGTTGCTACAACACATACATCATTTCTAAAGTCTTTAGGAAATAATGGTCTTAATGGTCTATCAATTGCTCTTGATGTAAGTATTGCTTTATCACTTGGTTTTCCTTCTCTTTTAGTATAGCTTCCTGGTATTTTACCAACTGAATATAATTTTTCTTCATAATCTACTGATAATGGGAAAAAGTCTATCCCATCCCTTGGCTCTTTTGAAGCAGTAACATCTACTAATACCACTGTATCTCCATATCTTACTAATACACTTCCATTTGCTAAACCTGCAAGTTTTCCTGTCTCTAATGTAAGTTTTCTTCCTGCTAATTCTGTTGAATAAGTTTTAAACATTTTCATCTCTCCTCTAATAATTAATTTACTTATTTATTATTAGATGTAACCTCTATTCTAAATTATTATACATAGTTCAGAATACAAGCTACTTTCTAATATAATAAATAAGTATTTATGTTAAACTGTATTAAAAATCTTAAATTATTTTTTACAGTAATAACTAAAGTTTACTTATATACCATTTTAGGGCGTATGATAACGCCCTAAAGTTGTATATTATTTTCTTAAACCTAATTTTGCTATAATGTCTCTATATCTTTGAACATCTTTTTTAGCTAAATAGTTTAATAAATTTCTTCTTTTACCAACCATTTTTAAAAGACCTCTTCTTGAATGATTGTCTTTTTTGTGAACTTTTAAATGTTCTGTTAATTCATTAATTCTTTCTGTTAAAAGAGCTACTTGAACTTCTGGTGAACCAGTATCTTTTTCATCTCTTTTATAAGTATTAATAACTTCTTGTTTTCTTTCCTTTGTCATTATTGCACCTCCTACATTTTTTATTCCTTAAACTGAGCTAAAGTTAGGTGTATTATATCCTATAGCTAAGTATAAGGTCACTTCAAGTATTTTACTATATTCTTAGTAAAAAATCAAGTAATTTCCTTATGTTTGTTGCCATTATTTCATTATTTAATTATAATATAGGAAAAATCGTAAGATTTTTCTTGGTAACAAGGTTAAGTTACCTTTATTAGTACCAATTTTGAAAGCAATTGTGTACATATGGCAAAGCCACTTATCTTCTAATGAATGGTGATATTATGGATTTATCTTATAAAACAAATAAAAATGATTGTTATTATAATGTTCTTCATGTTCTCAAAGAACAATTTTTATTATCAGATAGATTAATAACAAAATTAAAAAAAGCAAATAAAATTTATTTAAATAATCTTCCAACATATACAAAAAAATCAGTAAATTTGGGCGATATCATTTCTGTTTCAATTGATTTCGAGGAAGATAATTCTAACATAGTTGCAAGTAACATTCCTTTAAATATAATTTATGAGGATGATTATTTATTAGTTCTTAATAAACCTGCAAATATTGCTGTTCATCCTTCTATTTTGCATTTTGATAATAGTTTATCCAATGGAGTCAAATTTTATTTTGATAAATTAGGTTTAAAGAAAAAAATTCGAATTGTGAATAGATTAGATAAAAACACTTCTGGAATTGTAGTATTTGCAAAAAATGAATATATTCAGGAATGTTTAATAAGGCAAATGAAAACTAATAACCTAAAAAAAGAATATCTAGCTATTATAGAAGGTATTTTAGATTCAAAAACTGGTACTTTAAGCTTTCCTATAGCTAGAAAAGAAGGAAGTATTATAGAAAGATGTGTAAATTCTGATGGCGATAGTGCAATTACGCATTATGATGTAGTCAAAGAATTCAATAATCTTTCTTTAGTTCATATTATTTTAGAAACCGGTAGAACTCATCAAATAAGAGTTCACTTTAGCCATATAGGTCATCCTATACTTGGTGATACTTTATATGGACATCATTCTGAATTAATTAATAGACAAGCATTACATAGTTATAAAATTACTTTTATGCACCCTATTACGAAAAAAATTATAATATTAGAAGCTCCAATACCAGAAGATATGAAGTTTATAGCTATATAAAAGAACTTTATGGAATAAACCCATAAAGTTCTTTATTTTAAGTTTTATTATTTTTTATTTATAAGTAAATCTGTAAGCCGGGTTCTGTCTTGGACAGTCATTTATCTAGTCCATATGTTACCATATGGCTCAAGCCACCAATAAGAGGACGACGAGCAGTCTTAACCCTCAAGCTCGGTGTTGCTCCAGATGGGGTTTACATTGACCAGATATGTCACCATACCTGCGGTAAGCTCTTACCTCACCTTTTCACCCTTACCTTTTACAAGGCGGTTATTTTCTGTTGCACTTTCCTTAAGGTTTCCCTCACTGGACGTTATCCAGCATCATTGCTCTATGGAGCCCGGACTTTCCTCGTACGCTGCCTTTCGACCTTGCTATACGCGACTGTCTAATTTACTCTTATTTATTTTAACATCTTTTTATTAAAAGTCAAGTTATCTACTATTTCTTCTATTTGTAGCTACATCTAGTATTTGTTGTGCTTTTTCTGAATCTTGTAATCTTTCCTTTAATTTTGCATTATCTATTATAAGTATTACATTAGTAAACTTTTTTAAAGGTAATGTTCTGCCTGGATATTTATCATATGTATATATCTTTCCATCTTTATCTGATAAATATATTTCTTCTCCTTCTTTTATTTTATATAAGCTATTTTTTGATACATCATATGTAATACCATAATCTTTTAAATCTATTTTTTCTGTAGTGCTAACTATTCTTCTCATTTCTTTTAATTTATATTTTAAATCTTTTTCATTATTACATTTTTGCATTGTATATTTTTGTTTTATTAAATTTCGTGTAGAATCTGCTGGTAAATTTGCTATTCTATCAAAAAATCTTGCATCTTCACGCGAAAGTCTTATATTGCCACCTTCATTCATATCTTCTCTATTTACCATTAGCCCGTAATATAAAGGATACAAACTTGATTCATCTGGAATACAAATTCTTGCTAATTCCTTTAATCTTTCATTTTTTGTACTATCAAATACTTCCAATACTCCTTTTAAAAATTCTATATCATTGTATTGGATATACTCGTCTAAATCAACATCCTCTGGTCTTTTATTACAGTTATGTTCTAAAAATGTTTTTAATTTATGTTCTTCATCAGATTTTAGCAATTCTTCCGCAAATTCTTTATATATATGTTCGAATAATTTTCCAGAAGAAGAATAATAATATCTTTGATAGTTATTAAATCTTGCTTCTAAAAACTTCTCTATTTCTGGTAAACACTCACTAGAAAACGCAGGGACTAATTTTCCTCTACCATTTATAACAACTTTTTTTATACTTACTCTTTGAAATAAATCTGTAACTTCTTTTGAGTTATCATCAGCAAGACCAAAAGCCCAACTATCTCTTGATAAAAAGTCTCCTCTATCTACATCAATTTGTCCTTCGAATAAAGCATTTAAACCTAAAAAATTTCTTTTTTCGGCTTCTCCTATCACTTCTGGCAAATTAGGCCAGATCCTATTTAAAGCTTCTTGCACCTCTTTATCTTCATTAATAATCCTTCTTCCAATATCTTCATGAAAGCCTTTTGGTAAATTACACATTGTTTCCATAGTATGTGAAAATGGACCATGTCCAATATCATGAACTAGTCCTCTTATTAATTCTGCAACAACATATTTTTCATAATGATATTTTTTTATCATTCCTTTAATATTTTTATCTTCTAGAAGATGCATAAAAAGCTCCATTGTTCTTGCATATGTTCCTTTGCTATGATCTGCCCTAGAATGTTTAAGATTACTATCTCCTAAATATTTAGTCCCTAATTGAAAAATCTTATTCATCCTTCTAAACGCCTGTGTTCTCATTAGTCTTGATATATCTTCTGTATAATAAATTAAACCATCATTTGCATATTCCCCACTGTTTCTATTAATTATATGGTCTGATTCAAAAACAATAAGATTTGGCTTTTCATATAAAAACCTATAAAATTTTTCTGCTTCATTATAACCTAAATACATATTTAACATCCTTTTTTATTAATTTTCTGCCTTGCTTATTATATCATATATTTTTAAGAAATAAAGTAATTTATAAGATTATTAACTCCTCCATTAGATTTTTATATTTAATAAACAATAAATCTTTATCATTCGTATCAACTGCATTTTTAAATTCCTGTAATAATACATAAGACTTTCTTATATTATATTCCTTTTCAGATTCATTTGTATTATTTACAACTGGTTCAAAATTTTTTATAGCATTATCCAAGTTATTATTTAAGCCTTCCCAATTCGCTATATCTATATTTACATATGCTTTTATTATTTCTACTTTTGTTTTAGCCAAAGCTAACTTCTGCTCGTCATTTACAATTTTTTCTAAATAAATTGGTATATATTCATATAGTTTTGAAAGAGTATTTAATGTTTCTGTTCTATTTTCATCTTTAACATATCCAATACAAACATTTAGCAAATCACTAAATTCTGTTAATTTATTATTTTCTATATTAGCCTTATATAAATCTACTATTATTGAAGGCCAAATATTATTTAAATTTTCTATTTCTAATTTCAGATTTTCCCAATTAATTGTCTTATCAGCATTTAAAATCATATTTGGAATCATTGTATATTGTATAACATTATTACCTGTATCTTCACTAGAACTTTCTTCATGTTCCTGTAATATCTCATTTAAATTTTCTGTTTTTTCTATTTTAGCATCATATTGTTTTAAATCTATATTATTAATACTGTTTAACATTAGTATTATATAATTATCTAAATACTCAATTTCTGACATATTTTTATCTTTAAGCTGTTCTTCATCTGTTTTTTGTTTTGAACAACCTGAAAGTGATACTATAATTACAAATATGCCAAAAATTAAACTTAAACTTTTTAATAGTTTCTTTAACATAGTTCCTCCACATTTAACTTTTTTCATATTATTTCCAAAAATTCATTTTATATACAATGTATAATTATATTTTTTATACAAATAATATTTTTGAAGGAGTTTTTTATGTTGGCAAGTGTAAATTTATATAGTACAAAAACTGGTGAAATTAAAAACTTTTTAGAAAGTTTTTTTGATGAACCTATATATTTAGAAGATAATCTTTATTGGACAAAAAAATACAACAATCCCATAGAGATTGTTGATATGATTGGTAGTTTTATTGATAATAATTATAAATATAAAATTGGTATGTGGATTTCTCTTGATCCTGGTATTTTAATAAATATTACTGATTATAATGCTGATTTGATTATAAAATATATGTTTGAGCGTTTTCCATATTAATTATTTTTCCATTATTATTGTGTTTGGTCCATCATTTATTAAAGAAACTTCCATGTGTGCACCAAATATTCCCTTTTCTACTTTTTTTATTCCATTTATCTTACATTTTTCCATAAAGTATTCATATAATTCATTTGCTTTTTCAGGTTCTTCTGCTTCTATAAAACTTGGTCTATTTCCATCTTTAGTATTACCATATAAAGTGAATTGTGATATAATTAATAATTCACCATTTACATCTTTAATTGATAAATTCATTTTTCCATTTTCATCTTCAAATATTCTTAAATTACAAAGTTTTCTTGATAAATAATCTGCATTTTCTTTGGTATCACCCTTTTTTACACCTAATAATACCATATAACCTTTTTCTATTTGCCCCACAATTTTATTCTCAACTTCAACTTTTGCTTTTTTAACTTTTTGTATTACTAATTTCATATTATAACTCCTACCTATTGTTTTATTTTTGTTCCGCATTTTGGGCAATATTCACATTCTTCACTCATTTCATAGTTGCAATTTTGACATTTAATTTTATCTTTTAAACTCATTATTTTTTTATTAGCTATATCTATTTCTTCACTAATAGTATCTAATTTATTTAATTCATCTTGAATATCTTCTAGTTGCATTTCTTCTTGAGCTGCATATTTTTGGTATATTTTTTTACCAATTATTTTGTATAGATCTTCCATGTTAGATTTATAATTATTTATTTCTAATTTTAATTTAGTTTCTTTAGCTATCTTTGTTGTCTTTTCTGCTGTAACTTTATATGTTTCTGATGCTTTTTTACTTAATTTATCAAAAAAGTCCATAATTAATTCTCCTTTACTCAAATTTTTTATCGCGAGTCATAAGCATTGTAACAGCTTCTTTTGGATCTAAATTGTTGTACAAGATATCATATACTCCCTCTACAATTGGCATTTCTACATTATGAATTTTAGCAAGTTCATATGCTGCTTCTATATTGTCAATACTTTCTATTACCATTCCAACTTCTTTTCTTGCTTCTTCTATTGTTTTTCCTTCTCCTATTAATTTTCCAGCTTTTCTATTTCTGCTATGCTCACTTAAACAAGTTACTATTAAATCTCCCAAACCACTTAAGCCATATAAAGTGTCTTTTTTTCCACCTAAAGCAACACCTAATCTTGTAATCTCTCCTAATCCTCTAGTTATAAGTGCTGCAAAAGAATTATCTCCTAAATGAATTCCTGCTGCAACACCTGCACAAAAAGCTATAATATTCTTAAAAGCTCCTCCTATTTCTACACCTCTAACATCATGTGATGTATAAATTCTAAATTCCGGACTCATAAATGTATTTTGAATATCGAATAAAATATTATCATCATCAGATGCTATAACCATTACTGTTGGTATTCCAATAGATACTTCTTCCGCATGACTTGGTCCTGACAACACACCAATTTTAGCCTCTGGCATTTCTTGTTTTATTACTTCATCTAATGGTAATAAAGTTTCTCTTTCAAAACCTTTTGAGCAAATAATTATTGGTTGATTTGTTACATATTTTTTATATTCACTTACTGTACTACGAGTAAATTTAGAAGGCGTAACATGTAATATTATTTCAGAACCTTCTATGGCTTCTTTATAGTCTAAACAACATGTAATTCCTTCTGGCAATGTAACTTTTGGCAAAAATTTGCATTTTCTCTCATTGTTTATTAAATCTGCTTCTTCTTTAGAAAAAGACCATATCTTTATTTCATGCCCTAATTTAGCTAAATGAATTGCTAAAGCTACTCCCCAGCTTCCACTTCCTATTATTGTAATTTTCTTCATTTGTTTCACTCCTATTTATTAAAACTGATTTTATTTTCTGTTCCACTTAAAATTCTCTTAATATTTTCTCTATGATTGAATATTACTATTACAGCAAGTATTACACTATATATGAAATATCCATTTCCTAAACCACTACTTTCTACAATATAATGGCCTCCTCCAACAAATAATGTTAAAACAGGATATAATATTGCTGCTGCAATAGATCCCATAGAAACAACTCTTGTTAAAGCCATTAGTACTAATGCAAATACTAAACAAATTAAGCCAAGTTGCCAGTTTGTCATTAGTAAAATTCCAAGTGATGTTGCAACACCTTTTCCTCCTTTAAATCCGAAGAATATTGGGAATGTATGACCTATAACGACAGCAACTCCAGCTATTTGAACTAATAGCGCTTTATTTGTATCCCCTAAAATATTTCCTACAATTATGGCTATTCCAATTGCAACAACACCTTTTAATACATCACAAATTAATGTTATTGCTGCATATTTCTTTCCTAAGTTTCTTAACATATTAGTAGTTCCAGCATTACCGCTACCTTTTTGTCTAATATCGTAGCCAGCCTTTTTCTTACTAATTAAAATTGAAAAATTAATACTTCCTATTAGATAAGCTATTATAGCAATTATTATATATTCCATATACTTTCCCTCCTATTTTGTTTCTATTGTATTACCTTTTTCTCGTACAATTATTCTTATAGGCGTACCTATTAATCCAAATTCATTTCTTATTTGATTCATTAAATATCTTTGATATGAAAAATGGAATAAATTTTTCACATTTACAAAGATTACAAATGTTGGCGGTTTTGTAGAAGCTTGTGTAGCATATAATATTTTTAATCTACGACCTCTATCTGTAGGTGGTTGCCTTACTGCAACTGCTTCATTTATTATTTGATTTAGTGTAGCAGTTGGTATTCTTATTGCATTTTGATTTGCAACAACATTAATCATTTCAAACAATTTGTTTATTCTTTGACCAGTTTTAGCAGAAATGAATAATATTGGAGCATAAGATAAATATGATAGCTTTTCATATACTTCCTTCTTATATCTTTCTAATGTACCATTTTCTTTTTCTAATGCATCCCATTTATTTACTACAATTATTACACCTTTACCAGCTTCATGAGCCTCTCCTGCAATTTTTGCATCTTGATCTGTAACCCCCTCTGTTGCATCTATTAATATTAGACAAACATCAGATCTTTCTATTGCAAGTTTTGAACGCATTACACTATATCTTTCTATATTTTCATTAACCTTAGATTTTCTTCTAATTCCAGCTGTATCTATGAATATGTATTTTCCGTATTCATTTTCAAAATAAGAGTCTACAGCATCTCTTGTCGTTCCAGCAATATTACTTACAATTACTCTATTCTCACCTAATATTTTGTTTATAAGTGATGATTTTCCAACATTTGGTTTTCCTATTACTGCAACTTTTATTTCTGTTCCTATATCTTCCTCTTCTTTTTCTTCTGGAAAATCCTCATATACAGCATCTAACACATCTCCTAATCCCTTTGCATTAGTTGCAGAAATTGCATATGGATCTCCTAATCCTAGATTGTAAAATTCATATATTTCATCTTCTACTTTTCCAAAAGAATCAGATTTGTTACAAACTAAAACTACTGGCTTTCTAGCTTTTTTTAACATTATAGCTATATCTTCATCTGCTGCTGTTACTCCTTGTTTTATATCTGTCATAAAAATTATTACATCAGCTATATCTATAGCAATATTGGCCTGTGTTCTCATTTGAACTAAAATTTCGTCATTTGATTCTGGCTCAATTCCTCCTGTATCTATTAAAGTAAACTCTCTTCCTCTCCAATTTGCCTCGCCATATACTCTATCTCTTGTTACTCCTGGAGTATCTTCTACAATTGATATTCTTTTTCCTACTATATAATTAAAAAATGTTGATTTTCCAACATTTGGTTTTCCTATTATTGCAACTATTGGTTTTGCCATCAATTTCACCTCTCGTCCCCATTTTATACTATTTAACTTTTCAAGTCAATATGTAAAAAATTAGCATTTTACAGATATTTATTTTAAAAAACTATATTGAAACTTAAACATTTTAAAGTAAAAAAAGACTAAAATATTAAGTACTTAATATTTTAGTCTTCTTTTATAATTTTATATTTTAGTTATTTGCTGTATTTGTTTCCTTAACTACAACTTCTTCTCCATTATAATATCCACATGTTGGGCAAACTCTGTGTGGCATTACAGGTTCATGGCAATGTGCACATGTTGCAAATTTTGGAGTTTCTAATTTCCAAGTTGATCTTCTTTTATGTGTTCTTTGTTTTGACCATCTTCTTTTTGGTTGTGCCATTTTTCTCCCTCCTTTGACTTAAGATATTTATATATCTATTTAATTTTTCGCATAAATTCAGTTACTGTATAAGTATACTAGCATTTTTGATTTTTGTCAATAGTTAAATTACTGTATTTTTGAGATTTTAAAGTTTTCATAATCTATTTCATATTTATGTGCAGATTCACTATTAGTTTTAATTAAAATAGAATTATCCTCTTCATTTAATGTCGCATCTAATCCTGTTTCTCTTAATCTTTCCACTGTTACAATACCTTTTATTTGTTTTATTCTATTTTCATCACCAGCAGCTTGCTCTACTAATGTTCTATATTCTTCTTTATTTTGCATATCATCTTTTGCCAAGTTTAGTGCTCTTTGTACTTGAGATCTAAATTCGTCTTCATCAAAAGCATCAACTATTCTACTCCATTTTAAAGTTCCTTGATAATTTATAGTTTCAGGATCAAAGCCCATATTTTTTACCTTTTCATTATATAAGTATTTAATTCTATCTATTACTGAGTTATATAAACTATTTATATCTTCTACAGTCATATCATTTAAAACAACAGAATTTTCAGAATTTAATCCTTCAATTTCTATATCATTAGTAAATTCTTTTTTACCACTATAATTTATTTCATTTGATTTATTTCCTATAAGATTCTCTAATTTAATATTCAATTCCAAATTTTCTGTATCTACATTACCTTTCAAATCTATAGTAATAGCATTTCTATCTGTTGTAGTTTCTCCCGCTTTTGATATTGCCTCTATTTTTAATGAGTTATTATTGGTTGTTGAATTCCTTTCGATGGTAATTGTTGTGTTAACATTATTTCCATCTTTTGATTGTTTAAATATAGTTACTTTTTGGTTGGTTTCTGAAACATTATTATTTATTGCATAATTATATTCAGATGTTTCTATAGTTGTCGTAAGAAGTTGCATATCACTTTCATAAACTGTAATTCTAATAACATTATTTGCATCAACTTGCTCTCTTTTTAATTCATCTATTTTTTCTTGTATCATTTGTTTAATATTAACTGAATATGAAGCATCTAATTGCAAAAATTGTACTATATATTTTAAAGTTAATTCATCAGACATTAATGTTTCTAACAACCTTATTTTTAGTGATGAAAATTCTTCTTCTGTTAATGTCAAAGTATATGCATTTGCTACAACATTTTGCCCATTTATATTTAAACTTACATCAGATTGTTTAGTATAATGATTACTTAAAATATTTTTATTTAAAACATTTTGATATGTTGATAATATTCTAGACTTATCCTCTGCACTCATATTTTTATAAATATTATAATCTATTCTATTAAATTGATTAGGCATTCTTTCTGTATTCTCAACACCCAATTTTTCATATACTTCTCTTAATCTTTCATTTTTTAGAGATAAATATTTATATACAACTTCATCAGATTTTATACCATAACTATTATTGTCTTGTACAATACTAAACTTAAATTGATCTTGATCATTATAGGCTACAGTAGCTTCTGTTTCTTGCTTTTTCTCTGGCAAATTACTTTTAGTTGTATATGAAAGTTTTACATTATTTATAAAATTGTCAAATTGTTCTGTATCACTTTGTGAACCATCTGAATTTCCTGTTTTTATTGTTAATTCTCCACTTCCATTATATGGATTATTATCAATTCTTTGATAATATCTATCTAGTAAATTAGTATCAAAAACATTTGCTATAGAACCATTTTGATATAAGTATTTATAGAATAGCTCATCCGGGTTCTTAAATACATCTGTCGCAATATTTAAATATATTAAAACTCCTCCTATTATTAAAATTAAAACTGTTATGATAGAAAGCACTATAATCAAAATTCTTTTCTTTCTCCCCATCATATCTTTTTCCTCCCATCTTTAGTATTTTATTTACCTTTTCTTTGTTTAACTGCTTCATACACTACAATTCCTGCTGATACAGAAGCATTTAATGAGCTTATTTTTCCACTCATTGGAATCTTAACTAAAAAATCACAATTTTCTTTTACTAATCTGCTTATTCCAAACCCTTCGCTTCCTATTACAAAAGCTATTGGAATGTTATAATTTTCTTCATAATAATATTTGTTTGTATTCATATCTGTTCCACAAATCCATATATCATTACTTTTTAAATACTTTATTGTTTCGTTTATATTATTTACTCTTGCTATTTTCATATATTGTACAGCACCTGCAGACACTTTATTAACAGTACTATTTACTGCAGCAGCCCTTCTTTTGGGAATTATTATTCCATGCACTCCAGCTGTTTCTGCTGTTCTAATTATTGAACCTAAATTGTGTGGATCTTCTATCCCATCTAATATTAAAATAAATGGCTGTTCATTTCTTTCTCTGGCTTCCTCTAATATGTCTTCTACCGAGCTATATTCGAAAGGAGGAACTATTGCTATAACACCTTGATGATTATTAGTTTGACTCATCTTATCTAATTTAGATTTTTCGGCTTGTACTATAACTATTTTATTTTCTTTAGCCTTTGAAATAATTTTATTAATTGAACCATGTTTCTCTCCTATTTGTATAAATATCTTATTTATATCTTTTCCAGATTCTAGCAATTCTAATACACTATTTCTTCCTTCTACTTGGTCTTCATATTCTTTTTCACTCATTTTGTCCTCCTACTAAAATATTTCTTAAATACTCTTCAAGAAAATTTAACATTACTTTAATATTATTAAATTGTTCAATATCTCTATATTTTTTTGCAATTTCTATTTGCATACATGGTATTTTTGTTTTTCTAGCAATTGTATTGGCTACAGTATGCAAAGTATCTGCTTTAAAAACTTTATCTATAGTAATATTTAAATTGTATTTTTCTCCTATTTTTATAAAATCTTTTAGATATGTATTTTTTCCATTCAAATTACTTAAATTTGCTGTTCCAACATCTATATCAAATCCTTGTCCATCTTTTGCACCATGAATATCTAATAAATAATTTATATTATTTTTTTCTACTAAATCTATTATTTTATCTTTATACGGATTATTTTCTATATCGTAATTTGCATCATCATTACAATTTTTTGTTTTATATAAACAATAGCAATTTAATTGTCGCTGTAGCAAAATTGCTATTGTCCCTGTACATGAATCTTTGCCTTTTATATTTCCATTTCTGATTTGCCTAACACTATGTGGGGCAGATACAATTATTTTCTCTTTTCCTTCTATATATTCGAAAGCTTTTTCTTCTTTTATTCTATACTCATCAAATTTATTATTTATATTTACAAATTCTTTTTTGGTTATTTCCATATTACTACCTACTACTTGTATTCTCTAATTGCATCTAAATTGCCTTTAAGTGGTATTACTCCCCACCCAACTAATTCATCTGCAAAAGGCTCATATATATCATTTTTTAAAAACACTGTTTTTCCAAAATAAAATCCCATTGCTATTTCTGCGAAACTATTTGCACCTACATAATTTGGTTTTCCATTTTTCTCTTCATTTATTACTAAAACATAATCTGTTCTTTCATTTTGTATCTCTGAAAAATGCAACATTGAATGTTCTCTTTTAGGCATTGGTACAAAAAATTCTTTAGGAATTACAACTTCATATCCTTCTTCTTTTAATTTGTATCCTATCTGTATAATATAATCTTTAAAAGTTCTACTTCCACATAATACAATTCTTTTCATTTTTATACTTCCTATTATTTTTCTTCATCTAATTTTAATACTGATAAGAAAGCTTCTTGTGGTATTTCTACATTACCTATCTCACGCATTTTTTTCTTGCCTCTTTTTTGCTTTTCTAGAAGTTTCTTTTTACGTGTTATATCTCCACCATAGCATTTAGCAAGTACATCTTTTCTCATTGCTGAAATTGTTTCTCTTGCTATTATTTTACCACCTATAACAGCTTGTAATGGTATTGTAAATAAATGACGTGGTATAACTGTTTTTAATTTTTCTATCATCTTTCTACCTCTATCATAGGCAGAATCTTTATGAACTATAAAACTTAATGCGTCAACACTTTCACCATTTACATATATGTCTAATTTTACTAATTCAGACCTTCTGTATTCTTTTAATTCATAATCAAATGAAGCATATCCCTTTGTTTTCGATTTCAATGTATCGAAAAAGTCATATATTATTTCATTTAATGGTAATTCATATATAATTGTAACCCTATTCTCGTCAAGGTATTTCATATCTTTATATATGCCTCTTCTATTTTGACAGATTTCCATTATATTTCCCACAAATTCTTTTGGTGTTAATATTTCTGCCTCCACAAAAGGTTCTTCCATATAACTTATTTCTTGTGGTTTTGGTAAATCTGCTGGGTTATATAGTTCAATTATTTCTCCATCTGTCTTATGAATCTTATAAATAACTGAAGGCGATGTTGTAATTAAACTTAAGTCAAATTCTTTATCTAATCTTTCCTCTATTATTTCTAAATGTAGTAAACCTAGAAATCCGCATCTAAAACCAAACCCAAGTGCATTAGAAGTTTCTGGTTCATATTGAAGCGCTGCATCATTTAATTGCAGTTTTTCTAACGCTACCTTTAAATTTTCATAATCACTACCATCAACTGGATATAATCCACAATACACCATTGGATTTACTTTTTTATATCCAGGTAAAGGCTCTTCTGCTTTATTATCTTTTAATGTTATTGTATCTCCAACTCTGATATCTGATAAGCTTTTTATACTTGCAGCAATATATCCTACATCACCTGCAACTAATTCTTCACAAGGATAATATTTACCTGGTTCAAAAAATCCTACTTCTGTTACTATAAAAGTTTTATTAGAAGACATTAATAAAATCTCGTCTCCCACTTTTACCTTACCATCTCTAACTCTTACATAGCTTACAGCACCTTTATAATTATCGTAAAAAGAATCAAATATTAAACATTTTAATGGTTTATTTTTATCACCAGATGGTGCTGGAATATCTGTTACAATTCTTTCTAAAACCTCTTCAACATTTAAACCTGTTTTAGCGGAAATGCAAGGTGCATCTTCTGCTGGTATTCCAATTATATCCTCTATTTCTTTTTTTACCTCATCAGGTCTAGCATTTGGTAAATCTACTTTATTTATTACTGGTAAAATTTCCAAATTATTATCTAATGCTAAATAAACATTTGCTAATGTTTGTGCTTCTACCCCTTGGCTGCTATCTACAACTAATATTGCACCTTCGCATGCAGCTAAACTTCTTGACACTTCATAATTAAAATCAACATGTCCTGGTGTATCTATTAAATTGAATATATATTCTTTTCCATCTTTGGCTTTATAAATCATTCTTACAGATTGTGATTTTATTGTTATTCCACGTTCTCTTTCTATCTCCATATTATCTAATACTTGAGATTCCATTTCTCTTTTCGAAAGAACTCCTGTCATTTCTATCATTCTATCTGCTAATGTTGATTTACCATGATCTATATGTGCAATTATGCTGAAATTTCTTATGTTTTGCTGTCTATCTTCCATACAATTCCTCCGTTTTTAACTTTATTTATTTTACCATAGCAAAACTCTAAACGCAATATTGATTTTTCAAAACTAAAAATGTTATAATACGTAGGATTATAGGAGGTTTTGTTATGGAATTTATTTTAGCTTCTTCTTCTCCTAGAAGAAAACAATTATTATCAACAATAATAAGTAATTTTGATATTATTCCAAGTGATATTGATGAAAATAAATTGAAAAAGCTTGAACTTAATCCACAAAAATTAGCAGAAAAATTATCATATGAAAAAGCTTATTCAATTTTTACAGATAAATATAAAGAAAATAATGAATACACTGTAATTGGTTCTGATACATTAGTTTCTTTTGGTAATATTATTTTAGGTAAACCAAAGGATAGAGATGATGCTATTCGTATTTTAAAACTATTACAAGGAAATTCTCATGATATCTATACTGGTACAACTGTAATTATAAAAAAAGAACACTCAATAATTTTTGAAACAAGAGTTAATAAATCAACCGTTTATTTTAAAAATATGTCTTATTACGATATTTGCTCTTATGTTGATACAAAAGAACCTATGGATAAAGCTGGAGCATATGCTGTACAAGGTATAGGAAAAGTTTATTTAAAAGGTTATGATGGCGATTATAATTCGATTGTAGGTTTAGATACACATATGATTAAATCAATTTTTGAAAAATACAATTTAATATAAAGGAGTTTTCATATGTTTAGCAAATATTTAGAAAAATTAGAATTTAACAAAGTTACAGAAAATTTAGCAACTTTTTCTAAAACATTTATTGGAAAAAAATACTGTACTAATTTATATCCTTTTGATGATAAAAATAAAGTTATAAAGGCTTTAAATGAAACAAATGAAGCTGTTATTTTAAGATATAAAAAGGGGAATATTCCTCTTTATGAAATATCAGAAGACATAGAAATCTGTCTTAAAACATTAAAAAGTAATAAGATATTATCAATTGCAAATGTACTAAATATCGGAAAATTTTTAAGATTAGCAAAAGATTTAAAGGATTACTTTTTTTCTGATGAACTTATCGACTTAAATGAATTTAATAGCTTATATAATTATTTTGATAATTTATACACTAATAAAGATATTGAAGATAGCATTTTTTCTGCAATTATTGATGATTATACTGTAGATGATAGAGCATCTACTAATTTATTTAATATTAGAACAACTAAGAGAAAAATCGAACAAGAAATAAAGAACAAATTAAATCACTATATATCTTCTTCAAGTTATTCTAAATATCTTCAGGAACCTGTTATAACTATAAAAAATGATAGGTATGTTATTCCTGTAAAAGAAGAATACAGAAATAATATAAAAGGATTTATTCATGATATGTCTAATAGTGGTTCTACTGTTTTTATAGAACCTGTTTCTATTTTTGAATTAAATAGTAAAATTGCCAATTTAACTGTAGAAGAAAACTTAGAAATAGAAAAAATTTTAGCAAAATTTACAAACTCACTTTTTGAAATTTTAGAACAATTAGAAAATAACCTTAGAATTATAGGATTACTTGATTTTATTTTTGCTAAAGCAAATTATTCTATATCTTTAGATGCTACAAGACCTATTTTGAACGATGATAAACAAATAAATTTGATAAAAGCTAGACATCCTTTAATAAATAAGGATGCTGTAGTTCCAATTAATATAAATTTAGGAATTAATTTTAATACACTTGTAATTACTGGTCCTAATACTGGTGGTAAAACTGTAACTTTAAAAACAGTTGGTTTAATAACATTAATGGCTATGTCTGGATTAAATATTCCAGCTAATGAAAATAGTAGTATTTTTGTATTTGACAATGTTTTTGCAGATATTGGTGACGAACAAAGTATTCAAGAATCTTTAAGTACTTTTTCTTCACATATGCTAAATATTATAGAAATACTAAAAAATTCTACATCAGATAGTTTAGTTTTAGTTGATGAACTTGGTTCTGGAACTGATCCTATTGAAGGAAGTAGTCTAGCAATCAGTATACTAGAAGCTCTATATAATAGAGGAATATTAACACTAGCTACAACACATTATCCAGAAATAAAAAACTATGCTTTAACACACTCTGGTTTTGAAAATGCAAGCCAAGAATTTGATATAGACACACTTTCACCTACTTATAAACTTTTAATAGGTGTGCCTGGAAAAAGTAATGCTTTTGCTATCAGTAAAAAACTTGGTCTTTCTGATAATATCTTACAAAGAGCTAATGAGTTCTTAGATACTGATACTATTTATGTTGAAGATTTATTAAAAAACATTTACGATAATAAACTAAAAATTGAAGACGAGAAAAACGAAATTGAACAAAAATTAGCTAAAATATCACAATTACAGGAAGATTTAGAAAAAGATTATTCCGATGTTCAAAATAAACAAAACGAAATTATAAATAAAGCTAAGTTAGAAGCTCGTGAAATATTATATTCAGCAAAAGATGAAGCAACTAATATAATACGTCAAATGAGAAAAATCGGAAACTCTTCTAATTCTTTAAAAGATTTAGATAATTATAGAAATAAATTAACAGATTCTATAAAAAAGTTTTCTTCTAATACAATAAACAACTCATCTTCTAGTAACTTAGATATAAACCAACTAAAAGTTGGAATGGATATATATATAAATAAATTTATGAATAACGGTACTTTACTATCATTACCAAACAAAAATAATGAAGTCCAAGTACAATGTGGAAATATGAAATCATTTGTTCATGTTACAGATATTTCTATTGTAAATAAAAGACAGAGTACGAATAAAACACCTTCTAAAGCTTTCTCTGGTATGTCAAAATCAAAAAACATATCTCCAGAAATTAATGTAATAGGACAAACAGTTGATGAAGCAAATTTCGTTATTGATAAATATTTGGATGATTGCAGTTTAGCAAAATTAAAAACTGTTAGAATTGTACATGGAAAAGGTACTGGTAAATTACGTACTGGTATTCATGCTTTTCTAAAAAAACATCCTCATGTTAAATCATTTAGACTTGGTACTTTCGGAGAAGGTGAAATGGGTGTCACAATCGTAGAATTAAAATAATATCATTATACAAAAGAAGTGGATAAATTTAATTTAGTCCACTTCTTTTTACATATATTAGTCCATTTATTTAAACTGCTGCTCTTAATTCCATTGCATGTTTTAATGATATCTCTGATACAATTCCACTCGCAATTCTTGCTACTTCTTCAATAACTTCTTGTTCATTTAAATTTTTTATTCTTGTTTTAGTATTATCTCCCTCTACTTCTTTATAAATATAATAATTAGAGTCTCCTTTAGCTGCAATACTAGCTAAATGCGTAACTATTATAACTTGATGATTTTTTGAAATTGTTTTTAATTTTTCTCCAACTGCATTTCCTGCTTTTCCACTAATACCTGTATCTATTTCATCAAATATTAAAATAGGTACTTCATCTATATCTGATAAAACTGTTTTTATTGCCAACATTATTCTAGACATCTCACCACCAGATGCAGTTTTTATTAATGGTTTAAAATCTTCTCCTTTATTAGTTGTTATCATAAATTCTATTTCATCAGTTCCATCTTTATTATAATTTATATTCTTTATGCTTATCTTAAATTTTGCATTAGGCATTTCTAAATCTGCAAGTTCACTATTTATTTTAGTTTCTAATTCTATTCCATGTTTTTGTCTTGTTTCGTGTAATTCTATAGCTCTTTTTTCTAATTCTGCTGTTATCTTTTTTAACTCGATTTTTAACTCATTATTTTTTTCTTCTAAATTTTCTATTTTATCTATTTCTTTTTCTACTTCATTTTTATAATTTAATATTTCTTCTATTGTATTTCCATATTTTCTTTTTAGATCATTTATTTCATCTATTCTATTTTCTATCTCATCTCTTTCTTCTTCTTCGAAAGATGTATCAGAATTATAATGATTTAAATCTATTGCAATTTCTTGTAAATCATAATAATTACTTTTTAATGAACTTAGTGTTTTTTGATATTTTATATTTATATCTTCTATTTTCTCTAAGTTTTTAATTGCTATACTTATTGAATTTAATGCATTTTCATTTATTTGCATATCTGCCTCATTTAATGATTTAGATATTTTCTCAGCATTTATTATAAGATTTCTTTGTTCTTCTAATTCTTCATCTTCATTTATTTTTAAATTTGCATTTTTTATTTCGTTTACTTGATAATTCAACAAATCTAACTTACGTTGTTTTTCTTTTTCATCTCCATAGTTTTCTTTTAGTTTTCTATTAATATCTACATATTTATTATATAATTCAGTATACTCATTTTTCTTATTTAAGAATTCTTTTCCTAAAAACTTATCTAAATATTTTATGTGATTTTCTTTATTTAATAAATTTTGATTATCATTTTGCCCATGTATATTTATGATATTATTCATAAATTCTTTTAACTCATTTACAGTTACTAAACGTCCATTTATTTTGCAAGTGTTTCTACCATTATCAAATATTTCTCTAGAAATTATAATATTTCCATCTACTGATTTTGGATGATTTGGCAAATAAATACTAACTTCTACAAATGAATGATTTTCACCTTTTCTAATCATTTCCTTCGAAAATCTTCCACCTGCTACTATTCCTAAGGCCCCTATTATTAATGTTTTTCCTGCTCCTGTTTCTCCTGTTAATATATTAAATCCTTTTGAAAAATCTATCATAATCTCATCGATTATTCCTATGTTTTTTATATGCAATGTAGATATCATATGTACACCTCTTTATTTTAATTCTTTAAATGCCTCTGTAGTAATTTCTAATGCATTATTTTTCATTTTATATAAATCTAATAAATTGTTTTCATTTTTTTCAACATATAATAAATATTCTATATTACCTGCTGGACCTTTAATTGGAGAATATGTAACATCTATAATTCTAAAACCAAGTTTATTTGCAAACATTACTATATTTTGAATTACTTTTTGATGTATCTTTATATTTTTTACAACTCCATTCTTATTTAAATGCTGGCTGCCAGCTTCGAATTGTGGTTTTATTAACACAACTGCTTTTCCTTTTATTTTTAGTAATTCATATATTTTTGGCAATACATGTATTTCTGAAATAAAAGACACATCTGAACTAATAAAATCTAACTTTTCTATGCTATTAGTATCTAATTCTTTAATATTGGTTCCTTCCAAATTTACTACCTTTTCATTATTTAATAATTCTTCTGCTAATTGTAAATGACCAACATCTATTGCATAAACTTTTTGTGCACCATTTTGCAACATGCAATCTGTAAATCCTCCTGTTGATGCCCCTATATCTGCACATATTTTGTCTTTTAGCGAAATTCCAAATAAACTAATGGCCTTTTCTAATTTTAGCCCGCCTCTACTTACATATTTTAGTGTTTGGCCTTTTATTTCTATATTGTCTTGATAATTTATTATTTTACTTGTTTTAGTAATTTTCTTTCCGTTTACATATACATTGCCTTGTTCTATTTCATATTTAGCTTTTTGTCTTGTTGGAAAATAATGTTTTTTTACTAAAACGATATCTAGTCTATCTTTTTCTTCTAACATTTTTCTGCCCTTCTTCAAAACTTTTGTTCGCTTATTATTATATATTATTTTTAGCTTTTGTCAATAGATTTTTACGAAATTTTGTTCCTATTGACTATATTTTATTTTTATGATATAAATAATGAAGTTTGTTTATGGCCCGTTGGTCAAGCGGTTAAGACGCAGCCCTCTCAAGGCTGAATCATGGGTTCGATTCCCGTACGGGTCACCAATTTATATTTTATTAGAGTATCAAGTATTTTATTAATTTGCTTGATACTTTTTTTGGTAATTAACACACTTTTAACACATTAATATTCTATATTAGAATTTTGCTTTATGTTAATTAATATGGTATAATATATTTAATTTTATATCTGTTGAATAAAAAAGAAAAGGAGGTCACATATGTGGTTCTTTATTATCCTATTACTAGCTGGAGCAGTTTTGCAATTAGGAGATAATTTCTTTTACTTTTGTATATTTGGAATTGTTTTGTTTTTTGCAAACATATTGCTCAACAAGTTATTTAAGCCAGACGAAATGATTTACGAGAAAGAACGGGTTACTTTTGTAATCATAAAGGCAATTGTCTTTATTCTTGTTTGGTTTTGGTTCTGGTAAAAAATCCCCTATGGTGCTTGTCACCTTGGGGATTTTCCTCATTTATAAATAATTATGGAATATTTTTCTATATTTTGGATATATTAATAGTACAAGTTTTTTAAGGAGATGATTTGTATGAAAGCTTCCAAAATACATGAAATTTTAAGAAATAAACAAAAGGTAGATATCTTTTATAACGAAAGACCTGTATGGATCCAAGAAGTAAATAATGATATTGCAAAAATAGGCTTTATTGATAATTTTGAAGAAAAAAATGTTCATATAGAAGATTTATATGAAAAAAACTTATATAATAACTAAATTTTGAGCAAAGAACTTAATTTTGTAAATAAATTACCCGTATTAATAAAATATATTAATACGGGTTTTATATATAATCGGGATTTAAGGACCGTCCCCAAATCCCCCAAGAATGTCCCTAAATCTTCCCTATTTGTTTTTAGAAACTTCTTGATGAGCCTCCTCCTCCGGAAGAACCTCCTCCGCCAAATGAACCACCGCCACCAAATGAGCCTCCGCCCACCAAAGTGGCCACCGCCAAAACCTCCTATAAAGAAGATTCCACGTCTGCTAAAAAATATTACTACTAATATAAAAATTACCATCATAATTATATGTGGAGCTACATTGCTAGCTACATTTGTTCTTGTAGTACTTGTTCCTACTACATTTCCTTCTTCTGCACCTGCAATTGTAATGCCATATTCATTTTCTACTTCTTTTAATACAGCATTAAATCCATTTCTTATTCCATCATTAAAATTATTTTCTTTAAGGTATGGAATTATATATTCATCTTGAATTCTACCAGTTTTTCCATCTGTTAAAGTTCCTTCAAGACCATATCCTACTTCTATTCTAAATTGCCTTTCTTCATATGCACACAATAAAAGAACTCCATTATTCTTTTCTTTGTCTCCAATTCCATAATCTCTAAATAATTCTGTAGCATATTCTTCTAAAGATTGCCCTTCTAGATTTTGAACCGTAACAACTACTATTTGTGCACCAGTTTGTTCTTCTAATATTTTATTCATATCTATTATATAGTCTTCTGTTTCATTAGACAATAAATTAGCTGAATCATTAACATAAAATTCTCTCGTTTGCGCAACAATAGCATATGAACTATTAGTAATTAACAATATAGAAAAAATAACTAAAATTAATATATATTTAATTTTTTTATTGTACTGTATTGAAGTCAACAGTTGGTACCTCCTCGCTTCCTTCTGATGCTTGGAAGTATTCTTTCTCACCATATCCGAACATTCCAGATACTATATTTGTAGGAAATCTTTTTATTTTTGTATTATATTCTCTTACAGCATCATTATAATCTTTTCTTGCTGTTGCTATACGATTTTCTGTACCAGCTAATTCGTCTGATAAATTAATAAAGTTTTGTGATGATTTTAAATCTGGATAATTTTCTACAACTACTAATAAATTACTTAACGCTGTACTCAATTCTTGGTCAGCATTAGCTTTTTCCTCTACAGAATTTGCTCCTGCTAATTTTGCTCTTGCATCTGTTACAGAATCTATAACAGCTTGTTCTTGGTTTGTATACCCTTTTACTGTATTTACTAAATTTGGTATTAAATCTGCTCTTCTTTGTAACATAGTATCTATTGTAGCAAATTTATTATCAACTTCTTCTGATAAACTTACTACTCCGTTATAACTAGACACTAAACCAGCAATTATTGCTATTAATATAACAACAACTACTATAATTGCTATTGTTGATTTTTTCATACAAAATCCCCCTTGTTCTTTAATATTTAATATAACCGCTACTTAAGTTTTTATTCTTATGTAGCGGTTTTTATGTTTAAACTTAATTAAAAGGGTTTTTAGGACCGTCCCCAAATCCCTTCCAAATCTCTATTTCACTATGGTAAATAATTTAATGGATTAACTCTATTGCTATATCCTCCTGGTGAAACTCTTACCTCAAAATGTAAATGAGGTCCTGTTGAATTTCCTGTATTTCCTGAATACATTATTAATTGTCCTTGTTTTACTTCTTGTCCTACTTTTGCAACTAATGATGAACCATGGGCATATAAAGTATATAATCCGTTATAGTGTTTAATTTTTATGTAATAACCATAACTATCTGAACCACCCCAAGTAGATGTAACTACAATTCCATCTGCTGCTGCATAAACTGGTGTTCCTGTTGATACTCCAAAGTCTACAGCTCCGTGATATTTTCCACTAGAATAATACATTGTAGCTGTAATGCTTCCACTTTTTACTGGTCTTATAAATCCTTTCGAACTAACTGTACTTCCAGATGATGAAGAGCTACCTGAACTAGAACTTGAACTTGAACTTCCTGATGATGCATTTTGTTCTGCTTTTTTCTTTGCTTCTTCATATTTTTTCTGCAAAGCTGCTTCTTGAGCTTTTTCTTTTGCATCAAGTTCTTGCATTTTCTTCTCGTATTCTTCTACATCACTTTCTAAATCGTGTGATTGTTCTGTTAATTCATCTACTTTCGTTTGTTCTTCATTTTTTGCTTTGCTCAATTCTTGTTGTACACTTTCTAATTCACTTTTCTTTGTCTCTATTTCGCTTAAACTTGAATTTACTTTTTCTTGAGTTTCAGCTATTTCTTTCTTATCATTTTCTAAATTTTGAATCAACTCTTTATCTGCTGCTGTTAATGTTTCTATCATATAATAACTAGATATAAATTCTGTTAAATCTGTAGAAGAAAGTAACATATCTAAATATGAAACTTCTCCTGCTTCATATAATGTAACTAATCTTTCATCTAGTAAATTTTGATTTTTCTCTCTTTCTGCTTCTAATTCATCTAATTTTTTCTGTAATTCTTGAACTTCATTAGTCTTTGTTTCTATTTCACTTTTTAATGAATTAATTTGTGATTCATATGAATCTATTTTGCTAGATAAGTCATTAACTTTATTTTGTGATTCTTCCTTTTGACTATTTACTTCATTTAAATTATCCTTTGTTTCTTGTATTTTTTTATTTAATTCATTTTTTTGACTACTAATACTTGAAGCTGCATACGATATTGATACAGTATTTAATATTATTGTTGCCATAATTAATATTGATATAACTTTTAAGTATATTTTTTTCATTTTTTATCCTCCGTTATTTATAAGTTAGTTTACTCCATTCTGGTTTGTTACATATGGCAATGGATCTACAGGAGTTCCATTTATCCTAACTTCGAAATGTCCATGTGCTCCAGTTGCATATCCTGTATCACCTACTAGTAAAACGACATCTCCTTTTTTTACATTTTGTCCTAGTGTTACTTTAATTTCACTACCATGTGCATATAATGTTGATACTCCTCCTCCATGATCTATCATAACCATATTTCCATAAGCAGTATTGTATTCGGCTTTTACTACTACACCGTCATTTGCTGCAAGGAAATTAGTTCCTTTAGGAGCAGGTATATCTATTCCAGTATGTAATTTATATACCCCAGTTATAGGATGAACTCTCATCTTAAATGTTGAGCTTAATTTAGTATAGCCAGGCAATGGCCAAAGCATTTCTCCTCCAATATAATTTGGATTAATTATTAAGCTATTTGCTGTTATAGATTGGATCTCTGCTTCTATTTGATTCAATTGAGCTTGATAAGCATCTATTTCTGACTGTATTTGTTTTTCTTGGTCTGTTAATTGAGATGTATAAGTATCTTTCATAACTTTTGTATTTTGCAATATTATAGATGCCTTCTCTTTTTCTTCCTTTGCTGTATCAATTTGTTGTTTTTGTTCTTCTAATTTTTTCTTTTCATCTTCTATTACTTGTTTTTGTTTTTCTATTGTATCTAAAAAGTCTACATTAGAATCTGCTAAAATTGATAGTAAATAATAGTTAGACAAAAATTCTGTTATTGTTTTTGAACTTAATACAACATCTAAATATTCTGTTGTACCTGCTTCATACATAGTTATTAATCTATCATCTAATAGTTTTTTCTGCGTATTATAATTTTCTTCAGCTTTTTTAATCTCTTCTTCTGTTTTGGTAATATCATCTTGTAAGGTTACAATTTGATTATTATAATTATTTATTTCTGATTCATATTGTGTAATATTATTATTTAATTCTTGGATCTGCTGTAAATTTGCAGTTAATTCTTCTTGAACTGCTTGAAGTTGTGTTGTTGCCATATCTTGGTTTGCTTGTACTTGTGTTTGTTGTTCTTGTAAGTTAGATAAATCTGATGCATATATTGTTGAAACCCCTAAAGTTGATATTAACAATAACATTATTATTAATATTACTAGAAATCTTCTCATAATAAACTCCTTTTCTATACTTTTAAATATCTACGCATAGAAATACAACTTCCTAAGACACCGATTCCAACTCCTAATATTGTATAAACAATTACGATTAGTCCAAACATATCTGCAAAAGTTAATAGGTTTATACTCATTGCAGATACAACTTGTGATTCTAATATTTTTCCTGCAATTAAATTATAATTTATTCCTAAAATAATTATTGATATTGCTCCAGAGATTATTCCAATTATTATACCTTCTACAATAAAAGGCCATCTTATAAAACTATTTGTTGCACCTACATATTTCATTATTGAAATTTCTTTTCTTCTTGCATGTACTGTAAGTTTGATTGTATTTGATATTATAAATATTGAAATTATAATTAATATTGCAAGTATTACTCCTGTTATAATTCTTATTCCGTTTGCTAGATTAATTAAAGTTGTAACAGTTTCATCTTTGCTTGTAATATTTTTAATTACTTTTTCGGTGTCAGATTTATCATTATCATAATCCCATATTTTTTGGATTACTTCACTACTTTTAGTTAAATCAGTTAATGTTACAACATAAGATGCAGGGAATATATTGTTTTCCTCATAACCTGCTAATAATTCTTCCCTATCTTTAAATTGACTTTTTAATTGATTTAAAGCATCTTCCTTTGATTTGTATTCTACTGTGTTTACCCCATCAATATTTCTGATATAATCTTCAACTGCTTTTGTTTGATCTTCTGAAATATCATATAAAAATACTTCTATTCCTTGTTCACTCTCTATTTGTCTCATTATACTGTTAATATTTTGGGTTATTACAAAAAACACTCCAAATATTAACATTGTAAGACTCATTATAATTATTGAAGCACTTGTTGATTTTTTATTTTTAAAAACGTTTCTTATTCCTTCTCCTAATAGATAAGTTATAACATTATATCTCACAATTCATACCCACCTTTTTCATCATCTTTTACTATAGAGCCTTTACGAATATGAATAACTCTTTTATTCATTTGGTCTACAATATCTTTTGCATGAGTTGCAACAACTACTGTTGTTCCTCTTAAATTAATATCATTTAAAAGAGTCATAATATCCCAAGCTGTATCTGGGTCTAAGTTTCCTGTAGGCTCGTCAGCAATTAACATTGAAGGATTATTAACTAAAGCTCTAGCAAGTGCTACTCTTTGTTGCTCTCCTCCTGATAATTCGTTTGGATACATTTTAGCTTTTGCACTTAATCCAACCAATGATAATACCATTGGTACTTGTCTTCTAATGTGTCTTGGTGTAGCTTTTACAATATACATAGCAAAAGCTACATTTTCATAAACAGTTTTGTCTGGTAATAATCTGAAGTCTTGAAACACAACTCCCATACTTCTTCTTAAGTATGGAATTCTGTTTGGTTTTAAAAATGTAGTATCTTTTCCATTTATTATAATATTTCCTGATGTAGGTTCTTCTTCTTTTAAAATTAATTTAATTAATGTTGATTTTCCTGAACCAGAAGCTCCTACAAGGAAAGCAAATTCTCCTTTTTCTATAATGAAATTTGCATTTTTTACTGCCTCTGTTCCTGTTTCATATTTTTTGCAAACATTTCTAAATTCTATCATCTTAATTGCTCCTTAATTCGATATATTTTTGTTTATATCTACAAGATATAATAACAATAAATACGATTTATTGCAATAGGGTACATAAAAATTTACATTAGTCATTTGACGTAACTGCCTCTATTATAGCGTTTTTATCAATTTTGAAATATTTTAACAAATCTTCGGCTTTTCCTGACTTTCCGAATTCATCTTTTATTCCCATTCTATACACTTTAGTAGGATAATTTTCTGATAATACCTCGCATACAGCTGAGCCCAATCCTCCTATTATGCTATGATCTTCTATAGTTATAATTTTCTTTGTTTCTTTTGCTGCTTTTACAATAATGTCCTTGTCTATAGGTTTTATTGTGTGCATATCTATTACTCTTATATTTATCCCCTTCTCTCTTAATTCTTCCATTGCCTCTATAGCTTCTGATACAACAACTCCTGTAGCTATTATTGTGGCATCTGTTCCACCACCTATTTGAATTCCCTTTCCGATTTCAAATTTTTCATTTTCATAGATTTTTGGTGTTGCTAATCTACATAACCTTAAATATACCGGACCTTCAAATTTAGAAATTTCATTTACTGCCCATCTTGTTTGTGTATCATCTGATGTACACATAACTGTCATGTTTGGAATTGTTCTCATTAGAGATATATCTTCTATCATTTGATGTGTTGCTCCATCTTCTCCAACGGTTATTCCAGCATGAGTTGCACAAATTTTTACATTTAAATTAGGATAACAAATACTATTTCTTATCTGGTCATATGCCCTTCCAGCAGCAAACATAGCAAATGTACTTGCAAATGGAATTTTACCGCATGTAGCAAGTCCAGCTGCAGTTCCTATCATATTTTGCTCTGCTATCCCCATATCAAAGAATCTGTCTGGAAATTTTTTTGCAAAAATGCTAGTTTTGGTTGCAGCTGATAAATCAGCATCTAATACAACAACTTTTTTATTTTTTTCTCCTAAATTTGCTAACTCCTCACCATAGCTTTGTCTTGTTGCCTTTTTCTCGTTACTATTCATCAGCTTCGCCTCCTAACTCTTTTAATGCTATTTTATATTCTTCTTCGTTTGGCGCTTTTCCATGCCATCCAACATTATCTTCCATAAAAGAAACTCCTTTACCTTTTATTGTTTTGGCTATAATTGCTGTAGGTTTTCCTTTTACTTCTTTTGCCTTGTCTAATGCTTCTTCTATTTCTTTAGTGTCATTACCATCAATTTTTATTACATAAAATCCAAAACTTTCAAATTTTTTATCAATTGGATATGGATTTATTATTTTGTCTATACTTCCATCAATTTGTAGATTATTATTATCTATAAAAATACATAAATTATCTAATTTATATCTTGCTGAAGCCATTGCAGCTTCCCATACTTGTCCTTCTTCTATTTCTCCGTCACCTAATATTGCATAAACTCTGTAATCCTTTTTATCTAATTTTCCTGCCATTGCCATTCCATTTGCAGCTGATAGTCCCTGTCCTAATGAGCCTGTAGACATATCAACTCCTGGTATTTTCTTCATATCTGGATGTCCTTGAAGAATAGAATTTATATTTCTAAAATTTTTCAATTCTTCTATACTAAAAAATCCTTTTAATGCTAAAGTAGCATATAGAGCTGGCGAACAATGACCTTTAGATAATACAAATCTATCTCTGTTTTCATCTCTTGGATTTTTAGGATCTATTTTCATCTCTTTAAAATAAAGTACTGCTAATATATCTGCTATAGATAAAGACCCTCCTGGATGTCCTGATTTAGCATAATACACCTCTTTTACAGTATTAATTCTTATTTTTTTGGCTATATCCTCTAAATTATTCTCCATACTTTCTCCTTTCAGACTAAAAAATTTTATTAGAGTTATGTACAAATGGGCAATAAGATATAATCAACTTATTGCCCCCTATTTCTTCTTTATTTAATTTTTATATCTCTATATCTTCTATAATTAAAATATGAAATAATAAATATAACTACAACTATTGGTAATACCCATCTTGCCATATCAGTTCCTGTCTTAGGCAAAAGTTCATCTGCTAATGTTTTATCTACTGTTCCATTATAATAATATGCTGAATTACTATTTGAGTTGCTATTACTATTAGTCGTGCCAGCACCAGAATTTGAGTTATTATTGTTGTTTGTATTTGTATTTTGATTGTTGTTATCAGTATTTGTATTTGTATTTTGATTGTTGTTATCGGTATTTGTATTTGTATTTTGGTTGTTGTTATCAGTATTTGTATTTGTGTTTTGGTTATTGTTATTAGTGTTTGTATTTGTGTTTTGGTTGTTGTTATCAGTATTTGTATTTGTGTTTTGGTTATTATTATTAGTGTTTGTATTTGTATTTTGATTATTGTTATTAGTATTAGTATTTGGTTGTTCTGGCTCACTTGAAACATTTTTTGTCGTTATAGCTTTAACGCATAGGTTTGATTGCTCAAAAGTTGTCCCATCACTAAGTTTTAGTTCTGTAAAATCATCCCAAGATTGTAAACTATTTAAAGATATATAACTTTCTCCAGGATTTGCTGTTATAGGATCAGTAATTGCTGGTGATTCCATTAACCCGCTATCTGCATAATTACATTCTATTCCTATCATAAAACTTTCATTCGCACTTAATTTTACTGCAACAGCAAATTTATTACCTGTTATTTTTACTGGATTTTTTAATTTTAATGTATTATATGAACCATCTAAACTTGAAGAATCAACTTCAACTTTTTGCATTTTAGAATTCTCTAAACTTGCATCTGATGGATTAATATATACCTCTGCTGTAACATTACCACTAGCAGCAACTTGTATTTGATCTATATATTCATCTTCTTTTCCCTCTTTTGAGAACACATTGGCCATTCCTACAGAACCTTGTGGATTAACATTTAAATATATAGTTGCACCATAAAAATCATTTTGATAAATTGTTTTGTCATCGGAAATTTTTTCAGTTCCCATTATTCCTGTTAAATCTTTTTCTACATTCACATCATCATAAGAAACATATGTATATCCATCTGCAAAACTTTCTGTTCCATATGAATTTAAACAAATATATGCTCCTGGATTTTTAGGTTTATTTTCAGGATTAAAATTATCTACAGAATAATTATCATCCCAACCTATTATTGTTATAGCATGATCTACACTATAAAAATTGTTATCACAGAAATATGCTGCAGAATGCATTGGATCTTCTGGATTTGAATAATAATCCTTATTATTTGCAACAGTATTAGTAGCTAAAGCTCCATATTGCATAATATATTGTTTTATTTCATTTCTTAACAATGAAACCTCTTCTTCTGTATATTCTTGATTTGAATCATTTCTATATGTTACATTTCCTTCTTCATCTATATATTTATTTATACTTGGAAATATTTTTGCATCTGTTACCCTAATATCTGGTTGTTTATTTTGGATTTCTGATAAATTTATTTTATCCTCATTATCTTCAAAAGGCATATCTTTTTCTAGTACAGCACCTGTACCGTTTGTAAGATAACCTAACGCAACTCCTGAATTTCCTCCACTACCAACTTCTCTATTATATCCCTTAGTATTTATTCCATCTAAAAATGTTTTCGAAGTAGCATAATCCATATGTCTTGCAGAATATCTTGGTATAACTTCACCAGGTTGCGATAAAGCTAAATAAGATTCTAAAACACTGGTCATAGAAAATGCCCAGCACTCTCCTGTAGATCCTTGATGCTTTACCGGAATATTAATATCTTCTGTTAAATTATATTCGCTTGGAATTGAAGCTTTTGTAAAAAAATTTTGAATACCATAAAAAAATGAATTAGCACTATTTTCATCCTTCTCTGTAAGATTATTAGCTGATGCTATTGGCATAATTACTTTACTTTTCTCTTCATCTGATAAATTATTCCAATTTTTAAAATCTTCTGACAAAGTTAATATTAGTTCTGATTTTCCTGTATCATTTACTGCAAATACACTACTACTAATATTTAAAATTAATACTAATGCTATTAGTACAGATATAAATCTGATTTTATTCTTCATTGTTAGTTTCCCCCTATATTTTATATGATAACATATAGCATTATTTTTTTATGTAACATATTTTTTTCTTTTTAATTACAAGTTTATTACAATCTCTTTGTCTAATTCAATCTTTCTATATTTAACATTGCAAGAATCTAATAACATTTTAGATGCAATTGTTTCATCTGTATTTGCATATTTGTCTGATAAATATATTACTTCTTTTATTCCTGCCTGAATAATTTCCTTAGCACATTCATTGCAAGGAAATAAATCAACATATATTTTTGAATTTTCTAAATCTTTTCTTGAACCTCTATAATTTAATATTGCATTTCTTTCTGCATGTACTACATATAAATATTTAGTTTCTAATGGTTTACCTTCTCTTCCCCACGGAAATCTTTCATCATTAAATCCATTTGGTGCTCCATTGTAACCTATTGATAATATCCTATTATCGTTACTGACTATACAAGCTCCTACTTGAGTGTTTGGATCTTTACTTCTCATAGCAGATAATTTTGCTATTGCCATAAAATATTCATCCCAACTTAAATAATTTCTTCTTGCTTTTGATTCTCCTTGCATAATGTTCCTCCTAATTTTTATTTTAAATTTATATCTTTGAGACAGCATCTGAAAATTCAAACAAAAATTCTTTTAACAATGAAATAGAAAACTTCATTTCAAAAAAATGATTATTGTCATCCCTATCCTTCATTATTACTGATTCAATTTCAATTGGATCAGTCTCCCTTTCCGGTTGAATTGCCACAAACTCAATATGGCTATGAGCAATAGCGTTTCTAAGATGTCTGCATATTTGTTTAAGATTTAGTGTCTCAGAATATGTATATTGCTTTAGGCAAGAAGAATCTTTCATCTTAATCAGTAGGTTTTCATCAAGTAAGTTGTCGCTAATTTTATTATAGGCCTTCTGTTCAGGAATAATTAATAAGCCAATCATTGAGTTAATCAACTGCGTAACCTCATATGCTTCAGGGCTAAGTTTTTGGTAGTTTACTTTTGTTCGGTTGGCAAAGTCTTTAATAAATGATTCTTCTGATGCATACATCATTTTCTTTTTTCCTCCTATCTCAATATTTGAAATTTCCCAATACATCGCATCGATATATTTTTACATATACTTAATATAAGTAATTGACTGCTTCTTAGTTACACTTATCATCTTCTACTCTA
>OLPR01000497.1_pt1 | contig 36133 bp, 36 predicted proteins | sample 1672761 | NCBI WGS metagenome assembly OLPR01 (sample SAMEA3136721, study PRJEB25190) | human gut metagenome | biome: human gut; feature: human-associated habitat; material: faeces | place: Austria | collected 2013 | reverse complement strand
GTAAGTAGTATAGCACTTTTTGTCAATATTGTCAACGCATTAAAAGTTAAATCTTTGACAAAAACAGTCCTTTTTGAACACAGTTTTCGTTATATATCAATAATTGTAAAAAAATTAACAATATTAGTATTGAAAAGTCCCCCGATTTGATGTATAATCAGTATGTAAAAATATCGACGCAACGAGCGTCTGTGAAAGGATGATAAGACACATGGCAATTTCTTACTCACACGAAGTTGAGAATATGTGCACAGTTGCAAAAGGTCCGCATCACGGTCCGTCTCCGATTCCCGAAGAGGGTCTTTGGGTAAAAGCAAAAGATATCAAAGATATCTCCGGTCTTTCCCACGGTGTCGGCGGTTGCGCTCCCAGACAGGGCACATGTAAGTTGACAATCAACGTCAAAGAAGGTATTATCGAGGAGGCACTCGTTGAAACGACGGGATGTTCGGGCATGACCCACTCCGCCGCTATGGCTGCCGAGATTCTTCAGGGAAAAACACTTCTTGAAGCACTCAACTCCGACCTTGTTTGCGACGCTATCAACGAAGCGATGAAAAAAGTTTTCGACCAGCTCGTTTACGGCCGTTCGCAGACCGCATTCTCCGAAAACGGTCTTCCGATAGGCGCATCTCTTGAAGACCTCGGAAAAGGACTTCGCTCGCAGATAGGCACTATCTTTGCGACAAAAGAAAAGGGCGTTCGTTACCTTGAAATGGCAGAGGGTTATATTCTTTCCATGGGACTTGACGCCGACAACGAAGTTATCGGCTACAAGTTTGTTCACCTCGGAAAAATGATGGATATGATCCGCGCGGGCAAAGATCCGAAAGAAGCATACGAATCCAACATCAAAACTTACGGTCGCTATGATGACGCTGTCAAATATATCGACCCGAGAAACGAATAAGAAAGGGGGCGCTGAACAATGCCGAAATTTGAAGGTTATGAAAGAAGAATAGACAAGATCAACGCTTGCCTTAAAGAATACGGTATCAAAGATCTCGACGACGCAAGACAGATCTGCCTTGACAAGGGCATCGACCCCGCAGAGATAGTAAGAGGCATTCAGCCCATCGCTTTTGACAATGCGGGCTGGGCTTACACCGTAGGTTGCGCCATCGCAATCAAAAAGAATACCACCAAGGCGGCTGACGCTGCCGAAGCAATCGGTATCGGACTTCAGTCTTTCTGCGTTCCCGGTTCCGTTGCACAGAACAGAAAAGTAGGTCTCGGTCACGGTAACCTTGCCGCAATGCTTTTGAGAGAAGACACCAAGTGCTTCTGCTTCCTTGCAGGTCACGAGTCTTTCGCGGCGGCAGAGGGCGCTATCGGTATCGCAAGAAGCGCGAACAAAGTTCGTAAAGAACCCCTCCGCGTTATTCTTAACGGTCTCGGCAAAGACGCCGCATATATCATTTCGAGAATCAACGGCTTTACCTATGTTGAAACCGAATATGATTACTATGCGGACGAAGTTAAAATAGTTCGCGAAAAAGCATACTCCGACGGCGAAAGAGCAAAAGTTCGCTGCTACGGTGCGAACGACGCTTACGAAGGCGTTGCTATAATGAAACTTGAAGGCGTTGACGTTTCCATCACCGGTAACTCGACCAACCCGACAAGATTCCAGCACATCGTTGCCGGCACTTACAAGAAGTGGACGAACGAAAACGGCAAGAAATACTTCTCCGTTGCTTCCGGCGGCGGCACGGGCAGAACGCTTCACCCCGATAACCTCGGTGCAGGTCCCGCTTCTTACGGTCTGACCGACTTTATGGGCAGAATGCACGGTGACGCGCAGTTCGCAGGTTCTTCCTCCGTTCCCGCTCACGTTGAAATGATGGGTCTTATCGGCGCGGGCAACAACCCGATGGTCGGCATGACCGTTGCGTGCGCGGTTGCCGTTGAAGAGGCTCTGAAATAATTAAACTTTAACAAAGGGTCAGTAAGAAACGCAAGTTTTTTACTGACCCTGATTTTTTTATTTCAATTTAATACTCTTCGTTCTTTACAATATCGAATATGTCAACGACACGATAATTGCCCAGCTTGAACAAATTATCGCACACTTCAAATCGTTTCCCGCATACAGGGCGGATGCGGTTCATCATCACGATAAATTCCTTAATTAAAAAAACACAGCACATTGTTTGGTCGCTAAACACAACCGAACAATGTGCCGTTATTTTCTTCATTTCCGTGATACTGAAATCAGCAAAACCAAAAATATGTATATAATTCAATCATATTTCAGTTGCCGCATCTGTTGCAGATACTTCATTCTTATCACAATCGCTCATCTCATACACCTTTCGAACATCGGCACGTCTGCCCCATATCAGAAGCCAGCACGCAAGCATAGAAACAGAGCCACCTATCGTGACGCACCAGCGATAGTCGATAACCTCTCCGAGAATACCCATAAGAAAAGAAAAAACGCTTGCGCCTATTGTTAACAGCACTCCGTTGAACGCATTGACGCGTGATCGCAGTTCTTTCGGAATATAGCGTTGCACGGCAGCATTCCGCATAATTGCGCTATTATTGCCGAGAAAGCCGCATATACCGCGGTTGACCAGCATAAGAGGATAAGGCAGCCAAAGCAGACACATATCCATGGTTTCATAAAACTGATAGACAAAAAATGCGAAGCCGTATCTCTTTTTCTTTGGGATGCTGATTCGGTATTGTAATGCGCTGCCGATTGACCGTCCGACGAATTCCACCACGGAAAATGCGGAATACATGGCGGCGGTAAAACCGGGGAATGTGCGGAAAAATGCTACCAAAACAGGAGAAAAGCCGCTTGCGACACCGTTGGTAACCGCCATATATCCGAAAAGGCTGCGCAAACCGCGCTCTTTTTTTAAATACTGCACCGCTTCTCGTATGTCTTCGACCCACTCTCTGAAAGAATACGGATCACGGTGTTTCCGTTCGGTTTCGTCTATGCGTATGAAACTTTCCGTGACAGCCGCCGCCAATGAGAAACAGCTCTGCGCAATCAGAATCCACGCTACGCCGAGCGTATCGAGAAGAACAGCAGCCAACGGTGTCATGATAACCTTCAGAACCGGATAGAGCATAGAGGACACCGCATATCCTTTTTGCTCGGCGCCTTTCGGAATCAAATCCGGATAAATACTTGTAAAAGCCAATTCGTCAACAGCACCAAGACAAGCCAGCAGCAGAGAAACGACAAGATATCCCACATAAGAAAAATCAAAAAACAGCAGCCATACACCCATTCCCGCAAGCAAAACCGCATTTGCAACGTCGCCCGCCACCAAAAATGATTTACGTGGGAGCCTATCCATGAACGGCGCAATCAAAAAAGGGAGTAAAAGATATGGCAGTAGCTGAATAGCTACGATCATAGCAGATGCCAGAGTGCTGCCGGTTTCATCAAACACAAGAAATGCCAACGCAAAACTGCCGGCAATTGCGCCCAAAGTGCCGATGGCAGATGCAAGTATTACCAGGCAGAAGTTTCGTGTCCAAAGTTTTACTGTTTTCATACATCTCACCTCTGCACATATTATAGCACATCGGTCAGATAAATAAAAGCCCGTATATTTGGGAAAATTACTCCAAAAATACGGGCTGAAAAGCCGCTCACATTGATTTCTCAGGAAACTCATCCAATAACTCACAGGCTTTTTTGTATTGTCTTGTTGCCTTGTACCATTCCAGCATCCAAGGTAAGTGGAAAATCGCAAATCCTGAGGGCAGTTCTTTTCGAATGCGGTCAAAGCTATCCGAAAGCAACGAACCGTATTCGTCGCGGGAAAGATAGTCGGGGTGCTCCAGCCGATAACGAACCAGCCGCAGAAGACGTAATTCAAGAGATTTTTCCGGCTCGTCACCCACCATGTCTTCAGCCTGCCGCAAGGCGCAAAACGCTTCGTCCCGCCGTCCGGTCTTTTCGCAACAGACCGCCAGTTTATGAAGTGACATCAGATTGGGTTGCTCCTGCGCCGAGAACCATGCGTATGCGCCCTCATAGCGTCCTGTTTCTATCCATGCCGATGCCGTGTTGTAACCGATCGTCTGCAATGCGTTCCGGTCCTGCATCGCCTCAGCCAACCGCTTTCCGACAAGATAGTGACGCTCCATATTAGGCAGATCCTGCCGATTGCAATAAACATTGCCGATAAAAAGCTTTGCCTCCAGCATTATTCTCGCGGCGCCGTCCCTGCTTGCCAACTCATAGGAGGTCTGTAACCGATCGACGGCGGAAAAATAGTTTCCTGAGTTATAGTCGGCAATTCCCAGCGACAGGAAAGTATATGCATTCGGCATAAGACGCACAGCTTCGTCCGCCCGTCCCTGCAGGATTCGTTGCAAAGCCAACTGTCGTGTATCCATACAGGGTTCAAGAGCGGCGTCCAAAGGCTTTTTGGAAGAAAGCAACGCCAAATCCAGCCACGCAGGAACCGCCCGATAACATTCAATATCCTTGCCCCGCAGCAGCTCGTTCAGTATTTCGTATCTGCCGTCAAGCAACAGTTCCCAGCCTCGATTTGCGAGTTCGGAGGCTTCCCGCTCCGCTTCCTTATCTATTTTCAATTCCAGCCGAGCCATGAGCTGTTGTAAAATCTCCTCCGACGGCTCAGTTTTGCCGGTTTCGATTTTTGATAAATAAGAAACCGTACAAATTCCTTTACACAATCCCGCCTGATTCCAACTCCGCTGTATTCGGGTACGATAAATGAGAAAACCTTGGTAATTCATGTGTTTTATACACCTCACTTTAAGTGTTGCGTCGTTTCGGCATTTCCTCCCTGTCTTCGGTTCAGCCTTTACGTGACGGGCGCAGCCTGTTTCGTTCGAGATGCTCGCCGTTTTCTTTAGATAATAAACATTTCCAAAATCCGATCTTGTGTTATCTTATTATACCACAACTTTTCCCGTTTTTCAACCTGCGTCACGCATTGACAGGTCAACATTTATACGAAATGGTGTTTAGGCAGGCAAATCGGAAGTTGTCAGTCCAAAATCAGGACGCCTGCGCAATCGGACATTTGCGTAAATGAAAGGTCTGGAAAATCTTTTCTCAGTTCCTCAACGACAAAGTAGATTTCATCATTATCCCATGTGTCTCCTGCCTTCAATTTACACTGTTCTAAATCCTTTCGTGTTTCAAAGGCAACATCGCCGATTATAATTTTACCGTTTTCTTTTAAGTAGTTACGCAAGTCTAAAAGGAAGTCGCTCTTTTGCGCATCCGTCAAATGATGCAGAGAGTATGTCGCAACAATATAATCATAACGAAAGTTACGCAATGGTTCGACAAGCCCTTTTGAAAAGTCCCCTTGATATAAATGCGCATTTGGCATTTTTTCAGATGCCAACGCAATCATTCTTGATGAAAAGTCCTGCCCATAAATGGAACAGCCTCGCTCGTATAGTTTTGCCGTTAATGTGCCTGTTCCGAATCCAATATCCAGCACAACGGCATTTTCAGCTCTCATTATGGTCTGAAAAATGAACCCAAGTACCTTTTTATAACCAGCAAAAGGGTATGTGTTTTCCTCATCAGAAATGCCGACAGTTTTGTCATAGCCATCAGCCCAAAGGTCGAACTCTATGTTGTTTAGCATACTTACTTCCTCCATAACTTCCGATTTCTTAATCTCATTATATCACACACCTGGCACATTTTCCAGTGCGCGTATCACAGTGGCAATGCAGATATCCTGTATTACCACTGTGACTTTTCTTTTTACCTGCGTAAGACATCCCCCGTGCTTACAAGTTTTTTGAAAATTAAATAGTCCGGAACCGGTACATTCCGGCTTCGCCAAGCGACTATCCGCCTGATCGGCAGCCGGAACCATGAGTAATAGTATGCGGGTGGCCCCTGCATTTCTCCATGAAGCGCAGCTGGGACAATGATATGCCCGTAACTCGCGGCCCGGCCATAAGGAGGGCGGGGAGATGAAATATCTGTGGACCTGTTCGCCGCAGGCACTGGTGGACATTAAAATCTCAATATTTGAATAGGAAAAGCCAAAATGGCAATAATTACTTACGAAAGAAAGGAGCAGACAGATGAATGAGTTTACAGATTCCAATGCGGAACGTTCTTCACTCAGAGAGATAAAGAATGTGGTAATCGACACGTCAATTCCTCGCAGGGAGAGAATACGGGACTATGTTGCTCAAATCGGCAATCCATACTGTTATTTAGACGATGGTATTGTAGTGGAAATCGGTTATACAGATACTGAAATAAGCCTGCAAGACAGGCTTTTAGCTTACGCAAACAGTATGGATCGCACATCAGGAAAATTGTGGTAGCGTGTGCGATTTCATTGACAAATGCACATTCTTAATGCATAATTAAAATGGTCAATGTGGATGGACGGTCATCCATCCGGACAGGCACCGGAAACAAATTTCCTGAAATACGCAGGAGGTTTGTTATGGCGCTTTATTTTGACGGGCAAACAACGCTCGATTCGGAACAATATGATGCTATTGCATACTATCGTCTGTCAAAGGATGATGGCGCAAAGCGTGAAAGTGACAGTATTGCGAATCAGCGCAAGCTGATTCGTTCATTTCTTCAAAATAACCCCAATATTCATTTGATTGAAGAAGCACAGGATGACGGCTATACCGGGACGAACTTTGACCGCCCTGGTTTTCGTAGTGTGCTAAATGCAATACAATCAAAAAGAGTAAATTGCGTTATTGTTAAAGATCTTTCCAGACTGGGGAGAGAGTATATTGAAACGGGAAAGTATCTTGAAATGATCTTCCCGTCTTTTGGTGTGCGCTTTATTGCCATCAATGATGATGTAGACAGTGAAAACAGTCGTGCCGGTGACGATATCATTATTCCGGTAAAAAATATAATGAATGAGGCCTATTGCCGCGAGTTATCAAAGAAATTGCGAAAGCAGTTTCAGATTCAGCGTGGCAATGGCGAGTTTTTGGGTGCCTTTGCCAACTATGGGTACTGTAAATCTCCCGATGATAAGCATAAGCTTGTTGTGGACGATTATGCAGCCGAGGTTGTCAGGGGCATTTTTTCATTGAAATTTCAAGGATATAATCAGCAAGCGATAGCAGATTTTCTGAATAACGAAAAGGTTCTTTCGCCGGCGGACTATAAAAAAAGCCAGGGACTGAAGTACAAAACAGGCTTCAGGACCTCATCTGAATCGCATTGGTCTGCTGTGTCAGTCAGCAGGATACTGACAAACCCGATTTACACCGGAAAACTGGTTCAAGGCAAACGTGGAACGCCGAATTATAAAATCAAAACGATGAGGATGCGTGAAGAAAAGGATTGGGTTGTCGTAGAGAATAACCATGATCCGATTATTGACCCTCTGACCTTTATGATTGTGCAGCGTATGCTGGAACGGGATACCCGTACAGCGCCTCAAAACGATATCGTATATCCACTGTCCGGCATGGTATTCTGTGCTGATTGTAAGGCCTCTATGCTGCGCAGGACAGTGAGACGCGGGAATAAAACATTCCGTTATTACGTTTGCTCAGCCAACAAAAGAGGAAACGGCTGCAGCAGCCATAGCTTTGAACAGAGCAAATTAGAGCAGACTGTTTTACGTGCGATTACCAAACAGATTGATATCATTTTAGACACCGATGAGCTGCTGAATGCAATGGGAAAAAGCAAAATTGAAAATGCCCATATCAGGCGCTTGGATCTGGCGATTGCTCAGAAAAACAGCGAACTCGACCGGTACTGCAATTTTCGCATGAAATTATATGAAGCCCTCAACGACGATTTAATCGATCGGGATGAATATGAGAAAATGCGGAACAAATATACCGGTATGATCGAGGAAACTGAGAATATAATCCGACAGTTATCTGCCGACAGAGAGAAATCGCTGACAAATACCACGCCACGGGATTGGATGGCATCTATTGCAAAATTCAAGGGCATTACAGCGCTTTCAAGAGAGGCTGTCATTACCCTTGTCGATAGAATCCATGTTTATGAGGATAAGCATATCCGAATTGATTTTAATTTCAGGAATGAACTGGCGTATTATAAGGAAATTCTTCAGCAGAAGGAGGTGGGCTGAAATGGCACGAAAAAGTCGGGCAAATAACGCTTTGATAATATCCGACACAAAAAATAAGATATGGAATGCCGGACTTTACGGTCGTCTTTCCGTAGAAGATGGAGATGACACGGAGCAAAACTCAATCGGCAACCAAAAGAAAATCGGCAATCGTTTTCTTGCTGACAAGCCGGACATTGTGCTTGTTGACACGTACTCGGACCATGGGTGCACGGGAATGAATTTTGAACGTCCTGACTTCAAGAGAATGTTTGAGGATATAAAATCCGGCAGGATCAACTGCATCATTGTGAAGGATATTTCCAGATTGGGACGCCATTTTGTAATGACGAGCAATTTTGTTGAACGCATATTTCCGGAAATGGGGGTGCGGCTGATTTGTGTGAACGACGGGTATGATAGTTCCGAACCGAACGCCGACTCGTCGGCCTTGACGCTTCCGCTGAAAATGGTGATGAATGACTACTATGTCAAGGATATCTCCCAAAAAATCCGCTCGTCTATACATGCCAAAATGGACAGCGGTGAATACCTGCCGTCTGCAGGCAGCATTCCATACGGATACATCAGAGATCCGGAAAACAACACATTTCAGGTCGACGAGGAGACAGCCCCGGTTGTTTTGCGGATTTTTCAAATGCGGGCTGACAGAGTCAGCTTTAACGGTATATGCCGTGAATTGAATTCAGAAAGGATTCCATGCCCTGGTAAAATTCGCTATGAACGTGGTGTGACCATGGCGGAAAAGTATAAGAACGCATTGTGGATACCAGGTACTGTGCGAAAAATCACGCAGGACGCAGCATATATCGGCTGCCGCGTTCACGGTAAGGCAATGCGGAGCAAGGTTGGCCTCGATAAAAAACGGCGTCCGGAGGATGAGTGGAAAATCATTGAAAATGCACATCCGGCGCTTGTGCCTGAAAAATTATTTGACTATGTTCAGAGGGTAAACTTCGAGGAACTTGAAAAGCGAAAGCATTATGTTCAACGGAATAGTGCAGAAGAAGATTACAGAGATTTGTTCCGGGGATTGGTTTATTGCGCGGATTGTCGCAGCCTCATGTCAGCCAGCAAAGGCTGCGCACGGGTTGGCGCGAATACCCCGAGCCGCATTTTTTATGATTGCAACACCTATCGGTATTCTGGGCACACACGCTGCACAAGCCACTATGTCAGGCAGGAACAGATTTATGCTGTGGTCAAGAATGCGATCGATCAGCAAACAAAGGTGGCTGTTGATATTGAGCAGCTTGTTGCAAGTATCAAGAATTCTCCAGAAACCAAGCGGGTTTTTACAGAAGCGGCAGAAACCGCTGAAAGCATATCTGCGAAGCGGCAAAAGGTAGAGAATAGAATGGAACGGCTTCTTACCGATTTAACCGAGCAAATGATTGATCGGAATGAGTATGGGTATATGAAGGCAAGGTATTCTCAGCAGTTGAAGGAGCTTTTGAATGCGGAAGAAGCGGCAGCAGCCAGAAGGAATGCAGTGCAGAAAAAAATAACTGTTACGCAGGAATGGATATGTAATATGAAGGAGTATCAATCCCTGCCGGCTCTTACGCCGGAAATCCTGAGACTGCTTATAAAGGAGATTCAGGTTCATAGCAACCGGAGCATCACCATTGTTTTCAATTTCAGTGATCCGTATAAGTCGATTACCGAGCTGCGGAATTGTGTGGAGGAGGTGCGTCAGGTTGGATGAGCGAATGGATATTTCGTATTTGAGATTATCAAAGGAAGACGGCGATGTCGAAGACGGCAGCATAGATGAAAGCTGCAGCATTCAGTCGCAGCGCACATGTATCAAACAGTATCTGCATCGCAATGGGTTCTCAGTTGATCGTCTTTCGGAAATCATAGATGACGGCTACAGCGGGACAACGATGAATCGTCCCGGGATGAATCGTCTGATAAAGTTGGTCGAATCCGAAAAAGTGCGGACGATTATTGTGCGTGATTTTTCTCGATTTGCTCGCAGCTATTTGGAAGCCGGGCATTATCTTGAATTTATTTTTCCGGTTTACAATGTCCGATTTATATCCATAAACGATCAGTTTGATAGTTTGGAGCTCGGAGAATCGACCGGCGGACTTGAACTGGCAATACGCAACCTGATCAACCAAATGTACTCCAAAGATATTTCAAGGAAAATCAAAAGTGCTGTTGATCTGAAAAAGCTGAGCGGTGAATTTGTTTACGGAACGGCTCCTTATGGCTATAAGAAGGGTGAAGTGCGAAACACCATTGTGGTTGACAAACCGGCTGCACAGATAGTCAGGCAGATATTTGAATGGGCTGCAGGAGGGATTACCGTAACAGGTATCGCGCAAAGGCTGAATGCAGCATCAATACCGACGCCATCCGTATACCTTGCCGATATCAGAGGAAAATATAAAGCTCGTTCCTCATGGAGCTATGAATCGGTTCGGAATATACTATCCAATCGCATTTACACCGGGGATACCGTGCCGTTTAAGTCACATGTTGTGCGTGTCGGCAGCGATCATGTAAAGCAGGTGCCGCCAGAACTGCAGCAGGTTATCCCAAATACGCACGAGGCGATTGTCAGTCGGGAACAGTATGATCAGGCTTTAACTGTTATAAAATCAGTAAAAAAGAGCCGAAGCGCACGGTCAAATAACCCATTCACTTCATTGCTCATATGCGGCTGCTGCGGAAACCGACTAAGCAAGGGAAAGGAAAAAAACAAAACATGGCTGTGCTCTATGCACCGTTACAATCCAAAAACGGATTGCAAAAGCGTGCGCATAAATAACGATCAGCTTGAGCAGATTGCTTTACGAGCCATCGCAACACAGTGCAGCCTTTTGGATGCGAAAGTACAAACGATCAAAAGAGAGAGCAATTCCGCAAAATCCAGCGATCAGATACTCCGGAGTGAATGCCAATCGTTACACAGACAAATAGACCGTATTCAAGCGGATAAGATGGCGCTCTACGAGCGGTACGCTTGCGGAAAGATTACGAAGGAAGAATATACCTTGGAAAAGAACTCGCTGTCCGCACGAGAGGAAGAACGCAAGGCACAGTATGTCATGGCGGAGCAAAAGCAGGCATTGCTGAAAGAAAAAATCCGCATGAGTACCGACCAAATTTTAGCTGTCGAAAAGATTGCCCCGTATCAGGGACTGATAAAACTGACACCGGAGCTTGCAAAGGAACTTATTAAAAGGATTATCGTTCGACCGGACAAAAGCATCCGTATCGAGTGGAATTTCTCGGACGAGCTTTCCGGATTCGTGGGATTCCCCGAAATCCGCTTTGAAGAGCAAGCCATATAAAAGATATTTCAAAAAAATGTTGTCCCTATCTTGACACAGCCATGAGCGGCAGTCCCATTATCCAGAACGGTAAATTTGTAGGCGCTGTAACGCATGTTCTGGTGAACGACCCCACTCAGGGCTATGGCATTCTTCTGGAGCACATGCTGGAGGCGGCGGGCTGAAGAAATGACAGGGGCGTGAATCGCCCCTGTCATTTCAGCTTGTCAAAAAAGGACGGCGCCCGTTGCAAATCCGTTGGGGCTGCGGTATACTTGAATCAAAAAGCCGGATACACTTTCACCGGCGGAAGTTCGGCTGTGCCGGGTCCTGCCGGCGAAGGGCGGCGCAGGCCGGTGACATTTTTGTCACAGACGGAAGCGAAGCGGCCTGGTATACTGGACCCGATAAGGAGGGAGCACAGATGCACAGAATACTGCTGGCGGAGGATGACGACGCCATTGTCCGTCTGCTGACGGATTTTTTGCGGGAGGAGGGCTTCGCCGTGACGGCGGCGGCAGGAGAGCGCTCCGCCCGGGAGGCCCTGGAACGGGAGCGGTTTGACCTGGCTCTGGTGGACTTGCAGCTGGCGGACGGCTCCGGCTTCGGCGTGTGCGCCGCCGCCCGGGCCCGGCAGCTGCCGGTGATCTTTCTGACGGCCTCCAGCGACGAGAGCACCGTAGTATCCGGCTTTGACATGGGGGCCGACGACTATGTGGCCAAGCCCTTCCGGCCCCGGGAGCTGGTGTCCCGGATCCGCAGCGTCCTGCGCCGGTGCGGCAGGGACAAGGCAGTGGTGACCCTGGGCGATGTCCAGGCGGACATCGAGCGGGGCCAGGTGACGAAAAATGGGGCGGATGTATATCTGACGGCCCTGGAATACCGGCTGCTGCTGGTATTCGTCAACAACCGGGGAAAGGTCCTGTCCCGCAGCCGCCTGCTGGAGGAGATCTGGGACGTGGCCGGGGATTTTGTCAATGACAACACCCTGACGGTATATATCAAGCGTCTGCGGGAGAAGATCGAGACGGACCCCGCCGCGCCGCAGATCATCCGCACCGTCCGGGGTCTGGGATATCGGGTGGAGCTATGAGACTGCTGCGGAATCGGGAGGTTCGCCGGGAGCTGCTGCTCCTGACGGGGATCACGGCGGCTCTTTGCGCCGTGGGCTGGGCTATGGCGGGCCCTTGCTGCGCCGGGCTGCTGCTGGTGTCCGGGGCGGCGTCTGCGGCGGTGTATCTGGTATCCGCCCGGCGGCGGTACCGGGCGCTGGCGGACATGAGTCAGGACATCGACCGGGTACTCCATGGGTTGGACAGCCAGACCATCGCCGCCTGCGACGAGGGAGAGCTTGCCATCCTGTCCAGCGAGATCCGGAAAATGACTGTCCGGCTGCGGCAGGCGGCGGACAGCCAGCATCGGGAACGCATGCAGCTGGCGGATGCCATGGCGGACATCTCCCACCAGCTGCGGACGCCTTTGACAGCCATCAACCTGACGCTGTCCATGCTGGGACGGGAGGGGCTGCCGGAACAGGAGCGCCGGGCACTTCTGCAGGAGCTGCGGCGGCTGGTGACCCGCATGGAGTGGCTGGTGGAGACACTTTTGAAAATGTCCCGCATTGACGCGGGAGCAGTATCGTTCCGGGAGGAGTCCTGCCGGGCGGCGGACATCATCCGGCGGGCGGCCCAGCCTCTGGCGGTTCCTATGGAGCTGCGGGGCATTACCCTGGAAACGGCGGCAGGAGAGGAGTGCTTCACCGGCGACGCCGCCTGGAGCGCCGAGGCCCTGGGAAACGTGCTGAAAAACTGTATGGAGCACGCGGCATCCTACATCCGGGTATCCGCCCGGGAGACAGCGCTGTTTACGGAGATCACCGTTCGGGATGACGGGCCGGGCTTCCGGGCAGAGGATCTGCCCCGGCTGTTTGAGCGATTCTACCGGGGGAAGGATGCAGCTCCGGCCAGCGTGGGCATTGGCCTGGCCCTGGCCCGGATGGTGCTTTCGGCCCAGAACGGCACCATCCGCGCCGATAATGCCTGTCCCGGCGGCGCGTTATTCACCTTGCGCTGGTACAGGAGCACGGTATGAGCTTTATCTTGACGCGGCGGCTGTTTTCCTGTAAAATGGATAAAATAAAGCGTATTTTTGCAAATGAGGTAACGATATGGCAAACGGATTTATTGATAAGGCCCGTATTACCGTCCGGGCCGGTAACGGCGGCAATGGTGCAGTGGCCTTCCACCGGGAAAAGTATATTGCCGCGGGCGGTCCTGACGGCGGCGACGGCGGCGACGGCGGCAGCATCATCGTCCGGGTGGACGACAACATGTCCACGCTGATGGACTTCCGCTATAAGCGCAAATATGTGGCCGGCAACGGCGTGGATGGCCAGGGAGGCCGCAAAAGCGGCAAGGATGGCCAGAGCCTGACCATCCGTGTCCCCCGGGGCACCCTGATCCGGGACGCAGAGACCGGTGAGATCATCAAGGACATGTCCGACAGCGAGCCCTTTGTCCTGTGCAAGGGCGGTCGGGGCGGCTGGGGCAACCAGCACTTCGCCACCCCTACCCGCCAGGTACCCCGCTTTGCCAAGGCAGGCCTTCCCGGCGAGAGCCACGACGTGGTGCTGGAGCTGAAGCTGCTGGCGGACGTGGGCCTGGTGGGCTTCCCCAATGTGGGAAAGAGCACCCTTCTGAGTGTGGTATCCAAGGCCCATCCCAAAATCGCCAACTACCACTTTACCACCCTGTACCCCAACCTGGGCGTGGTGTATGTGGACGAGGGCGTGTCCTTTGTCATGGCGGATATCCCCGGCATCATTGAGGGCGCCAGCGAGGGCGCAGGCCTGGGCCACGATTTCCTGCGGCATATCGACCGCTGCCGTCTGCTGGTCCACCTGGTGGATGTGTCCGGCAGCGAAGGCCGGGACCCCATCGCCGATTTCGATGCCATCAATGAGGAGCTGCGGCAGTACAGCCCCGAGCTGGCCACACGGCCTCAGATCGTGGTGGCCAACAAGACGGACCTGCTGGCAGACCCTGCCCAGCTGGACGCTTTCCGGGCCCATGTGGAGGAGGCGGGCTATGCGTTCATGGCTATGTCCGCCGCCACCCACCAGGGTACCCGTGAGCTGGTGCAGGCGATCGCCGCCCGTCTGGCGGAGCTGCCGCCGGTGGCGGTGTACGAGCCGGAGTATGTGCCCCGGCCGCCTCAGATCGACACCTCCGAGCCTCTCAGCATCCAGCAGGAGGACAACACCTGGCTGGTGGAGGGCCCGTGGCTTCAGCGCCTTATGGCCAACATCAACTTCTCCGACTACGAGAGCCGCATGTATTTCGACAAAATGCTGCGCCAGTCCGGCCTGTTTGACCAGCTGGAGCGCATGGGCATCCAGGACGGCGACATTGTGTCCATGTACAACCTGGAATTTGAGTATCAGCGCTGATAAATGGCATAAATCAAGTATCCCCATGTGTCACAGAGCATAGAAGCTTTTGGCAGCGCAAAAAAGGGATGGTGTATGGGTATGTCTACGGATTTTGAAGGTGCTGCGTTTGCCCTATGGCAGAGCTGGGAGACGCACCGGCAGGCATTCGGCCCGATCCTGGAGCCGGCGTTTGAAGAGAATCAGGAGGCACGCGTTCTCTTAATTGACGCACTGAATCACATCAGCAGGCGGGAAGTGAAGCAAGGGATGGAGCTTCTGAAAAAGCTGGCTCCTTTCTGCGCCTATGATGAGGACAGAGCGGCCTGGGCATTTTTTACAGGGCTTTGTTTTGAAATGGCCGGTGCACGGGAGCAAATGCTGCAATGGTACCAGAGAGCCGGAGAAATTGGCCACCGGTTTTATCTGCCTTATCTGAAGCTGGCAAAAGCCGCACATGCGTCCGCCCGATTCAAAGAGGCAAAGGGGTATTATGAGACCGCCGTGGATTGCCTGCTGGAGATGCCGGATCAGGATAGGGATGAGCGCATGCTCGGTTCCGCATACACCAATTTGACCTCCTGCCTTACCATGCTCCACCAATATTCTGCTGCGGAGGCTGCCTGGAAAGAGGCACAAAGGTACACCTTGCAGCCTGGGGCAGATGCAGCGGCCGCTATTCTGTATGCGGCGATGGGGGATGCGGAAAAGGTGGCCGTACACATGGAGCGCCTTGAGAAAAGCTATCCGGCGTATGCGGCACGCACCCGAGAAATGACCCGACAGATTCTGAGCGGTACGCACCCGGCGTTCCCCCGTGAAAATAAATCGTAAAAGAAAAAAACACCGGAGGCAGTTGGAAATAAAACTGCCTCCGGTGTTTTAATGATTTTTCTGATAGATGTCCCACAGGCCCTCCATCAGCAGATATTTGTCATACAGGACCTTATTGCGGCAGTAACGGACGATGACGGGGGCGTTGCTGCCGGTGGCCACGATGGTAGGAGTCTCTCCCTGGGGCAGGAGCTCGCGGATGCGGTCAATGACACCGTCCAGCATGCCGGCGGTGCCGTAGACGATGCCGGAGCGCATGCAGTCCTCGGTGTTTTTGCCGATGAGGCTCTTGGGATGCTGGAGAGAGATATCCGGCAGCTGGGCTGTGTGATCCGACAGGGCGTCCAGACTCAGCCGCACGCCGGGAAACATCAGGCCGCCCTCATAGCTGCGCTTGCTGGAGATATAAGAAATGGTGGTGGCGGTGCCCATGTCGATCATAATGATGGGTGTGGGGTACTTGTCCAGGGCCGCCACCGCGCCCGCCACCAGGTCGGCGCCCAGCTGGTTGTGGATCTCCATGCGGATGTTGAGCCCGGTTTTCACGCCGGGTCCCACGATCATCGGGGGCTTACCCAGAAGCCGGGTCAGAGCCTTGGCCATCATGAAGTTGATGGGCGGCACCACGCTGGAAAAGATGGCCCCGCTGACGTCCCGCAGGTCGTAGCGATACAGGGAAAAGATGTTCATCAGATCGATGCTGATCTGATCCGCCGTTTTGCGGCTGTCGGTGTCGATGGAGGACAGGAATTTCAGATCCCGCTTTTCGTCGAACAGCCCCACAGAGATATTGGAATTGCCGATATCAATGGCCAGCAGCATAGCAGCAGCCCCCCTTTCCGTTTTCTATCATTGTACCACGTTGGGCCCGCCTTGGCAACACAGAAAAAGAGGGCCTCCGATCCTCGGAGGCCCCATGGGGTTATTTTTCCACCCGGAAGGCATATACCGAGCCGTCGGTAATACCGGTCTGGGGCGCCTTGCCGCAGGCTGCCAGGGACAGGGTCATCATCATTGCCAGCAGCAGGGCCAGCAGGCGGTTGGCGGTTTGCTTCATCATGTTCTTTCTCTTTTGCTTTTGACGATATATTGTCATTCGTCCACGATGCCTATGAGCAGGCTGCCGTCCCGAACAGACACCGTGATGGGCTGCCCCGCAAAGTGGTTGCTGACGCCCAGGGGAAAATCCGCCGTCAGCACAGCGTGGTGCAGGGGATATTGCCCGCCCAGGATGCTGACGTCCTGGGCGTCTGCCCCCAGACAGAACACGGATAGTATGCCCCGGTCCCGGGCCGGAAATGTGATGGAATCGCCGGAAATGGCGGTGTATCGTTCACCCTGGCCATACAGCCAGCCCCGTGCACCCCGGCGGGCCAGATACAATAGCGCCTGGAAATTGGCAACGGTGTGGTCCGTCCGGCGGCCGCCCATGCCGCCATAGATATGGAATTCCGTTTCACCCCGTTCCAGCCCGGTCTTGACGGCCAGCATGGTGTCTGTGTCGTCCTTTTCCACCGGTACCCGGAGGATATTGGGAAAATCCGGCTGCGCACTCAGAGAGTCAAAATCTCCCAGCAGCAGGTCCGGAATGACCTCAGTCTTGCGGCAGGCCAGCCAGCCGCCGTCGGCGGCAATGGTAAAATCCCCGGCCTGGGGCCGGGCGGTCAGACCGTAAAAGCTGCCTGCGCCGAAAATATAGCATGCCATGGCGTTTCCTCAATCGTGATGGTGGTGGTGATGCTTCTCCACGGCGGTGTTCTCCTTGCCGGTAAGCTCCTGAGGGGTGATCCGGATAACCCGGGTCGCCGGACCGTTCTTCTCCACGCATTCCATAAAGCGGCCCATGCCCTTGGGATCGAAGGCGGAGCACAGCTGGAGCATGGCCCGTGTCCACTCGCCTTGATCCGTCACTACCTCTGCCTGGCCCCGCAGCACTGCGCTGGCATAGGCCATGGTGAAGGCATTGGGCACTGACATGGCGTGGGATACCGCCGTCAGGCACACGGGAGCACCGTCCTTCAGCAGCTCCCACTTCTCTCCGGCTCCGGCGCAGTGAAAATACACCACATGGTATTCCTCATCCACCGCCTGGTTCACCGGCACGGCATAGGGCCGACCCTGACGGTCCGTCATGGACAGCGTGGCGTAGGGGGCTTTTTTCAGCACGTCCCAGGCGAAATCCTGGCCGCGCTCTCTGTCTGTTCTTCGCATATGTGTTCCTCCTCTGCCGCAGAGCGGCAACTACAGTTTGCACCAAAAGGCATGGTTTGTCAACGGCGGCATACGATGAAAGAGAAGAATTTTTGGAAAGGAACTGCATGCTATGACCTATCCCTTTATTCTGCCGCCGCTTCCGTATCCGCCTGCCGCCCTGGAGCCCAACCTGGGCCGGTCCTCTGTGCGGCTGCATCATGACGCGTTTTTTGCCGCCTATGCAGACCGGCTCAACGGCGCGCTGGCCCCGTGGCCCCAGTACCAGGACTGGCCTCTGGAGCGTCTGCTGCTCCACTGGTGCCAGCTGCCCCGGGCGCTGGGCCAGGCGGTGCGCCGCTATGGCGGGGGGACCTACAACCACACGCTGTATTTTTCCTCTCTGGCTCCGGCCCGGACCACCAAGCCCTCCCCGGCGCTGCTGGCGGAGATTGAGCACAGCTTCGGCTCCATGGAGGGGCTGCACCGCAGCATGAAAAACGCCGCTGCCAGCATCTTCGGCAGCGGCTGGGTGTGGCTGGTGTGCTGCTCCGGGGGCCTGCAGATTGTCTGCACCGCCAATCAGGACACGCCCCTGCCCCTGTGGCCCCTGGTCAACATGGACCTGTGGGAGCATGCGTTTTTGCCGGACTACGAAAACCGGCGGGACGACTATATGGAGGCGGCGCTGGCTATTATCGACTGGGACGCTGCCTCCCGGCGCTTCGAGGAGCGGACGGCGATCTCTCGTCCGTAGTGAAATGCTTTATCATATTCGTTGGATTTTTCAATTCTGTTTTGAAAAATTGGGGATACATCGGAATATCCTCGTCCAGCGAAACCCACACCAAGTGTTCTTTGCTGCTGCCTTCCATGAAACTCTCGCTGACCGGCGCAAAGGTATCAGGCACTTTCATATAGAAGAAAAAAGAAATTTCGTAAATCAGCTTGTTCCGATTGGAAGGCGCATCGCCATAGAAATAGTTTTCGTGCACAAAGCCGAGACGATCAATTTCCACCTGAACGCCTGTTTCTTCAAACACTTCACGGACAACGGCCTCCTCTGCTGTTTCACCGAATTTTACCCTGCCGCCAACGGAGTAGAGATAGTCTCTGTCATTGCCAACCATCAAAATCTTTCCATCCTTCATGATGATTGCGCCGACACGAATATTCAAAATTCCATCGTCACAGGCTACGCACATATCTTTGTTCATTGTTTTTCTACCTCTGCACACAGTTTCAGTGCTGTCATTTTTGCTTTTATCAAGCAAAGTCCTTTTCATCTACGAAAAATTTGACCTGTATCGGTCGCTTGCGATTTCTATGATCCGGCAAAGATACCGCCCTCCGAATTCTGAATATGCGCTCTGATAGCTGCTTCGTGCTCTTTGCAATAAGCATAACTATTCCGCATAAAATCCTCGATACTCTGACTCTGGTACATGGCATCCAGCGTGTCCAAAATTGGTTTGCCATCCACCACCATATCAAAAAAATAGGGGTAGATGCAGCCGCCATTCTCTCTGGGGAAGTAGGGATTGATGGAACTGAGTCGTTCATCCTTCATCACAGACTCAACCACCATTTCACTCAAAATCCATTTGAGTGATGGGCGTTCATATTCATCGTAGCTGTCTCCGAACAACCTATTCCATACATGGAACCAAACAAAATGTATGATCTCGTGTATTCCACCACCGATCGCGCCTCTTTCGCTGTTCAGATAGAAAGTATCATAACAGCGTTCTTTTAGAAACCGCGGCTCAATGGGATTCAAGCTCAAATTGCACCGTATGTCGTTAAATAAGTTGGCACAATCCACGCCAAAAGCATCCGATAAAGCTGCTGTAATCTGTGGCTTACAAGCGTTCCAATGGCGAATATATAAAGCTGCCTTTTCATTGATCGTATCTTCTAACTTAGCATAAACAGCTCGCATGGTTCGCTCAATGTATTCGTTCCTTTCGGAGAAAGGTAAACTGATAGCATAGGCTTTATCAAGCTGCGGATAGAAACGGTATAGGGGTTCAGACCAAAAGGCTGATTCGGCCTCGGTCTGAAAGTCCATAATCCGCTGAATCATATAATCAACGCCCGGATTTACAAATTCAATGTCCATAGTCTTCTCCAATCAAAAAAAGCAAAACGGATTTACCACATTCTCCGCCCCGAACACTTTTGTAGCCATTCGATACATTGCCTTGGCGTGGATACGGTCATGCCAGATAAAACGGCGAAGCACCTTACGGAGAGACCAGTCTTCTCCATAGCTACCTGCGACGACTACATTTTCAAGAAAATCTCCCTTTGCTTCCAGCGCCTCAAATCCGCGTTTGCGGCATTCGTATATGTTGCCGTCATGATCAGCCTTCACAGCGATCTCCGCAAAATAATATGTATTCACATTCTTTGTATGCTCGTACATTTCATTTGCCGTGCGGGGAACTTGTCCGTAAAAGCTCTTGCGTTCGGGAGCAGCCGTTGCATTCTTATCGGGAACAGAATCATACAAGGCAAGAAAATCCTGCGCTGATTTCAGCGCAAGTGCCTTTAACTTTTTATATTCTTCTGCTGTCAGCGGTGCTTTTTCACTTTCAAAAAGCACATCAGAGTCCGCGTCGCAGATCGCAAGCTCGGAAACCTTTTCTTCGATGATGGCGATATCCATGCTTGTTACTGCTTTTTTGCCGCACCATTTGAGATAAGAGCATATTTCTGCTTGCATTTTCCGGACAGCGGCTTCCAATGTTTCTCCGCGGGTGTATGCACCTACAAAATCCGCCGCATAAAGCAAGGTGTCTCTGCCGTTATGCTCCCATACACAGTTGATCGTCATATGGTATCTCTCCAATCGTCTGCTTCATGATAATAATTGAGTCTGATCTAAAGGCTGATGTTCCGTGACCACTTCGAGATGCGCCTTTGAATCGCCATTCAAAACGATGACGGCATACGTAGCAGGTCATTGTAGATCAGATCATCAAACGTGCCCACCCGTTCGTGTGTACACACAGTATAACACAGCAAGCATTCGGCTTTCAACAGACGTGACGGAAGTTATCGCCGCAAATGCAATCTTTCTGCGAATACAAGCGGATTCCCGGCTTTCCCGGTGCGGAACATACACGAAATATTTGATGTACAAAAGCGGCCAGCAGCGATTGGCTGCTGAACAGAGAAACTTTCTATTTTTTGCTGTCCTCCTGACGGGGTGCGGTTCAGAATGCCTGTGGGCCTTTTTGCGGTTTTTTTCCAGATTTCCCTTGCAAATGGGGAAAAACGTGGTATACTGTCTGCTGTCACATTTGTGTGAAAAGTATGAATTGAGAGGTGAGGCGCATGGCCGGGGGCAAGCACATTCTGGGCAAGCCCAAGAGCCACCGCATTTTCGGTACTGCCCGGGTAGGGGAGCGGGGACAGATCGTGATCCCCAAGGAGGCCCGGCAGTTTTACGGCATCCGGCCAGGGGATACGGTGCTGGTGCTGGGCAGCGGCGAAAGCGGGCTGGTGCTGTCCAAGCCCGAGGTGCTGGACCGGGTGGCGCAGCAGATCTTAGAAGATATGGGAAGGAATGAGGAGAAATGACGGATACCAATTCCATCTATAACCAGCTGGGCGTCAGCGACAAGGTGCTGCGTTTCGGCCAGGAGGTGCTGGCGGGGCTGTCGGACCAGTTCCGGCACATTGACCAGGTGGCGGAGTTCAATCAGGCCAAGGTTATCGCTGCCATGCAGAGAAACCGGGTGAACGCCACCCACTTCAACCTGTCCACGGGCTACGGCTACGACGACGAGGGGCGGGACAATCTGGAGCGGGTGTATGCCGATTGGCAAATGGAACAGACGGACTGAGATGGGGAGGCGAGGCGCGTGATTCGGCGGGTGACGGGGCTGGTAACGGCGTTGGCGCTGCTTTTCTGCGCCGTCGGCGCGCTGGCCGCCCAGGTATTGGAAGACGGATCTTCCGGGGAAACGGTGTCCGTTTTGAGCAAGCGGCTGTGCGATCTGGGGTATTTGCAGGAGATTTCTTCGGAATATGACGAAACGGTGGCTCAGGCGGTGTCGGATTTCCAGACCGCCAACGATCTGGACGTGACGGGGGTTGCGGACATCGACACCCAGAAAAAAATGAACGCCTCCGACGCGGTGACCCGGGAACAGTTTATGGCGGCCTTTTCCGCCCGGTATCAGGGAAAGCGGCTGCAGGCGGGAAATTCCGGAGACGAGGTAAAAATGCTGCAGACCGCCCTTGCGGAAGCGGGATTTTACGATTATCCCGCGGACGGGGAATTCGGCGAGGGCACCCGCCGGGCGGTGGCGGAATATCAGCGGGCCAACGGGCTGGAGGCCACGGGGGTGGCGGACGGTCCTACCCTTTTGCGGCTTTACGAAGGCCAGTCTGTCACCCGGGAGGAATTTGAGCAGTCCTGCTGCGCGGAAAAGGGCGATTCCGGAGCCAAGGTGAAAACCATTCAGGACCGGCTGAACCAGCTGGGCTATTTCGTGGGGGAAACCACCGGTACCTACGGCGAAAACACCCAGAGCGCCGTGGCGGAATTTCAGGAAAACAACGACCTGGAAAAGACCGGCAGCGTGGATTATGCCACTTATGAGAAGCTGTTTTCCCAGCAGGCCGTGCGGGTATTGAAGGAAGAAAGCCTGGGTCTGGGCGACCGGGGCGAGGCGGTGTTTGCCCTGCAGCAGCGGCTTTTAGAATTGGGCATTTACGAAAGCGCCCCTTCCGCCGTATACGACCGGGAGACCCAGACGGCTGTGATGCTCTTCTGCGCCGCCAACGGTCTGGACATTCCCGTGGGCGCGCCGGCGGAGGTGCAAAGGGCCATTTACGACCGGGAATCCCGGGGGGAGGAAAGCGTTCCGGCGCTGAATCCGCCGCTGAATGGGGACGTACTTTCCGCCATGTGCGCCGCAGCCCGGGCCATGGAGGGGGAGGATTTCTCCAAGGGAACGGAGAGCCTGTTCCCGGGATACGGCTTTGCGCGGTATCTTTTCGCCACGAGAGGGCTGGAAATGGGCACCCCCGCCCAGGTGATGGAGCGATTGACGGAAAGCGGCGATCTCGCCGGAGAAATGGCGGCGGGGGACATTGTGGTGCTGGAACAGGAAGGCGACAAGGAAAAGGTGATGCGCTTTTACCTGTGCGTGGACAAGGGAATCCTGGCCGGCCTGGACGAAGGCGGACAGGTGATCTTGGCCGGGGCGGGAGAGACGGCCTACACCCGGGCCTATCTGTGGAAAATGGGCCAGTAGGCCGGGGAGGTTGCCCATGGAAAAGGAACTGCTTCGTCCGGGAGAACGCCTGGACGATTTGCAGCGAAACGGCTTTCAGGTGATACAGCACCCGGACGCCTTTCGTTTTGGCACGGATTCGGTGCTGCTGGCGGATTTTGCCCGGCCGGCGAAGCGGGATGTGTGCGTGGATTTGGGCTGCGGTACCGGGGCCATTGCGCTGATGCTGCTGGCCCGGCAGCCGGAAATTGCCGTGACCGGGGTGGAAATTCAGCCCCACGCCGCGGACATGGCCCGCCGGAGCGCCCGCATCAACGGCGTAGAACAGCGCTTCCGGGTGCTGGAGGGGGACATGCGGGAAATTTACCGTAAGACCGGCCGGGGGGTGTTTTCCCTGGCGGTGTGCAATCCCCCTTACTTCAAGGAAGGCGGCGCGTTGAAAAACCCGGATCCTGCCCTGCGCACAGCCCGGCACGAGGGAGATTTGTCCCCCGGGGAATTGTGCGCGGCGGCGGCGCGGCTGCTGAAATTCGGCGGAAGATTCGCGGTGATTTACCCCGCGCCCCGGGCGCTGGAAATGCTGCGGGCCATGGAAGAGGCGGGCATTGCTCCCAAAAGACTGCGCACGGTGCAGGGCATTGCGGGGAAGCCCCCCAAGCACGTGTTGATGGACGGCATTCGGGGCGCGGCCCCCGGCCTTCACTGGATGGAGCCGCTGATTTTAAAGGACGAAAACGGAGACTATACGCCGGAATGGCATCGGATATACGGAATGTGATTTTTAACAGGGAGGCGTTTTTTGAAAATGGAGACCCAAAACCGGGGCCTGAGGAGCTATCTGTTCGGCGACAAGGCCTTTTACAAGACGGTGTTTGCCATTGTGGTGCCCATCATTATTCAGAACCTGATTACATCCTTTGTCAGCCTTTTGGACAATGTGATGGTAGGGCAGCTGGGCACGGCGCAGATGTCCGGCGTGGCCATCGCCAATCAGCTGATTTTCATCTTCAATATCTGCATTTTCGGCGGCATTTCGGGCGCCAGCATTTACGGCGCACAGTTTTACGGCTCCGGCGATTACGAGGGCATGCGGGCGGCCATGCGTTTCAAGCTGTACATCTGCCTGGGCATTTTCGCCGTGGGCTGCGTGGCGTTTCTGGGATTTGACACGCCGCTGATTCAGCTGTTTCTGGCGGAAGGGGAAGACGCCGCGATGGTGGCGGAAACCCTGAAGGCCGGCGAGGATTACCTGCGTATTTTGATGGTGGGACTTTTGCCCTTTGCCGTTGCCCAGGCCTACACCGCCACCCTGCGAGAGGCGGGGGAAACCATGCTGCCCATGCTGGGAGGCGTGGCGGCGGTGGTGACCAACACGGTGTTGAATTACGCGCTGATTTTCGGCAAGCTGGGTCTGCCCGAGATGGGGGTTCGGGGCGCGGCCGTGGCCACGGTGATTTCCCGATATGTGGAACTTGCGCTGATCGTGGCGGTGACCCATCTGCGCCGCAAGCGGTATTTCTATTTTGTGGGGCTTTACCGTACCATGAAGGTGCCCCTTCTGCTGGTGAAGCGCATCGTCATTCGCGGGCTGCCGCTGCTGGCCAATGAAAGCCTGTGGTCTGTGGGCCTTTCCTTCCTGACGCAGCTGTATTCCCTGCGGGGGTTGGACGTTATCGCCGGCATCAACATCGCCAGCACCGTCACCAACCTGTTTAACACCATTTCCTTCGCCATGGGTAACGCCGTGGCCATCATGGTGGGCCAGGCTCTGGGCGCGGACGAGGTGGAGCGGGCGAAGAAGACCTCCGGGCGGCTGATTACCTTCGGCACCCTGGTGGCCGCGGGAATGGCGCTTCTGCTGTGCGTGGTTTCCCCGTATATTCCGCTGCTTTACAACACCACGGACCGGGTGCGCACGCTGGCGACTCAGTTCATGCTGATTCTGGCGCTGAACATGCCCCTGCAGGCCTTCGGACACTGCTGTTATTTCACCCTGCGTTCCGGCGGTAAGACCATCATGACCTTTATCTTCGACTGCATGTCTGTGTGGGTGCTGTCGGTGCCGGTGGTTTACGCGCTGGTGCATTATACGGACATGAGCATCCAGTGGATTTATACTATCTGCCAGCTTCTGAACATCATCAAGTGCGTCTTCGGCTTCTGGCTGGTGAAAAAGGGCGTATGGATTCACAACATCACCCTGGAAACCAAAGAGGCGTAATCTTTGCAAAAAAGGCCCGGACTTCCCGCAAAAGTGGGAGATCCGGGCATTTTTTGCTTTCAGAAATTCAGGGGCTTTCCATTGAGCCACGCGCCTTCCAGGGTTTCCCCCCGATAGCGCAGCTTCAGGGAGAAAAAGGGCCCGGGCTGGGCGATGCGCTCCAGAAACAGCCGGTCTCCGGCCCACATGGGCAGCTGCATCAGCTTTTCCTTGGAAATCCATTCCAATTGGCCCTCGTCGCATTCCTTCACCTGGCCCGTGAAGCCCGTGGCGGTGAAAAGGTGCATGTATTCCCCTTCCCATCGGTCGGAAACGAAGGTGACGACGCCCCGATAGGCGTAATCCGTCAGGGTAAGTCCCGTTTCCTCCCACACCTCCCGGGTGACGCAATCCTCGGGGCTTTCGCCTTCCTCAAACTTGCCGCCGACGCCGATCCACTTATCGTGATTGGCGTCGTTTTGCTTTTTCACCCGGTGCAGCATCAGATACTGGCCGTCCCGTTCCAGATAGCAAAGGGTGGAATGCAGCATGGCTTCAGCCCTCCCATTCGGTGAGCAGCACTTCCCGGGGCGGCAGCGCCGCGTCGTCGGGAAGCAGCAGCGTCTTCAGGGAACGGGGCGCGAGCTCCACCTGGAAATTCCGGCCCAGCATGGGGGCGTGGATTCGGGCGCAGACGGGCCGGCCCATGGTCTCGTTCAGCCGCAGCACCCAGCCGTCGTCTTCCTCGGAACGCTTCAGTGCGCCCAGGCTGACGTTTTCGGCCTCGATCCGCAGGCCCTCGTAATGGGCGGGCAGCTTACCCCAGTGATAGGTTTCGGCGGTGGAGACCAGTCCCTGGTTCAGCACCTCGCCCCGGCGGGGAAGACCGGCTTCCTGCCAGGAGGCGGCGCAGGGCACCAGCGCGTAACGGAATTCCTGCAGGCCCATGTCCGCGTGGCGGCAGTCCTCGTCCCGGTGCTGCTGGCCGTAATGGTCGGCATAGACGGAGGTGTTGGCCACGGTGAAGCGCAATTCGTTTTCAGGGGCGGAGAAGCTGTACTTTCCGTCGTTTACAATGCCCAGGCCGATTGCGTCGTTGCCCAGGTGCATCCAGCGATGGGCGGTTTCCTCGCAGCCGTCGCAGGGGCGTTCCACATAACCGTAGGCCACTTCCGCCCGGGCCACGGGATTTTCCGCCGCCACGGGATAGCAGAACTTCAGCATGTGCAGGGGCTTCTGCATGTCCAGCCGCGCCCGCACTTCTATCTGATCGCCCTCCGCCGTCAGGGAATAGTCCTGGGTCAGGGTGGATTCACCGCAGCGGGTGGTTACCCGCAGCGTGGCCCGGACGGGGCCGTTTTCCACCACGGCGCACCGGCTTTCCCCGAAGCATTCCCCGGCCTTGTCGAATTTGAAGACCATGTGGGCCCAGGTGTCGCAATGGGACACGTCGAACAGCTGCGCCCGGGCGGGGGCGGCCAGCATTTCCTTCCCGCTGGCTTTGTGAATCAGGCTGCAGGGCATGCCGGTTTTTTCGTCGATGGTCAGGGCGATTTTCGCATTTTCCAGACGGCAGGCGGAAGCCTTCAGGGGGCTGGCTTCCGAAACGGGATTGTCCGCCGGGGTCAGAAGCGGCCGGTCGTCCCCGTGGGTGGTCTGGCCGATTTCCCCCAGATACACCCAGTAAAGCCGATAGCCCAGAGCGGGTACCATTGCGGTAAACAGACTGTCCCACTTGTCTGCGCCGTTGGTGCGGCTGGCCCGGACGATCTGCACCGGGGTTTCCGCGCCGTTCTCGTCGGTAATGTGTTTCACGCCGCCGTAGACCTGCACCGACGAGGCGACCTCATAGGGATGGGGGTTGAACACGATCAGCGGCGTGCCCAGCCCGTCCAGCTCCCACAGAGCGAAGTGACTTTCCTTGCTGCGCTTTCGGCCGGGAACGCCCTGCAGGGTGTCGATCTGCCAGGAAATCTTCTGAAGGGCGAAATTCTCCTCCCGGGCGGCCATGGACTGAGCCTCGCCCAGCTGCACCCGCGCATCCTCGTAGGCCTCGCCGATGGAGCAGCCGCACAGAATATCGTGGAACTGATTGAACAGCAGGTTCTCCCAGCCCTGGCGCAGGGAACCGGCCCGGTGGCCGGTGAGGGCGGAGGAGAGCGCGCCGAATTTTTCGCTGCGGGTCAGGGCGCTTTCCGTTTTGCGGTTCAGGGCTTTCATCAGCGAAGTGGCGGAATAGCAGCCGCTGGCGTGGTGCTGCAGCTCCTTTTTCCAAACGGGCAGGCTTGCGCCTTCCGCGGCCAGAGCGTCAAAATACGCGTCCGGGTCGGAGAAGATCACCTGGTCGCCGTCCTTGCCGGAGGCCTGATAGGCCTCGATGGAGCGCAGGTTGCCAATGGTGGGGCCGCCGCCGTGATTGCCCACGCCGTAGAAGGCCATGACGGAATGCCCCGCTGATTTCTGCATGTCCAGTCCGTGCTCAATGCGCTGGGCCACGTCGCCGAAGCCGGTGGCGTAGCTGTCGATGCGGAAGGTAGTCACCTGAGAGCCGTCCGGTGATTCCCACACAAAGGCGGGGAAGGGAATTTCGCCGTTTTCGCGCATTTCCGGCCGCTGCATGACGTAATGATCTATACCGGCGTGGCGGAAAAGCATGGGCAGGGTGGCGGCGTGGCCGAAGGAATCCACATTATAGCCGGTTTTCACGGTTATGCCGAATTTCTGGCGGAAATAGCGCTGGCTCAGAAGCAGCTGCCGGGCGAAGGATTCGCCGGAGGGCATGTTGCAATCGGGCTGAATCCACATGCCGCCCACGATTTTCCAGCGGCCCTGGCGCACCCTTTCCTGAATTTCCCGGAACATGTTCGGATCGATTTCCTCCACCCACTTGTAATAACAGGCGCAGGCGGCGGTAAAGATGAAATTGGGCGTTTCCCCGATGCGGTCCAGGGCGGAACGGAAGGTGGCCAGAACCTCCTGCACACCCTCCTGCCAATGCCAGAACCAGACGGGGTCGATATGGGCGTTGCCGATCATATGAATCATAAATAAATCTCCTTTGCCCACTGGGAGCGATGGTGCTGCTTTTTGCAGGGAAATATCCGAGATGAGTATATGCGGAATCCGCCCGGCTGTCAACCGGAAAAAGCCGCCGTTATTGTATTTTAAGCGGTTAAAATAACGATAACAAATATTTTCTGTTCCAAAAATAAAAGAGTTGACATAATGTTAAATATGTGATAAAATACTCTCTGCAATGAGGGCGAAACAAGCTCTGAAAAGTTAAAAACAGGCACAGCGTACCCAACCGGGAACGAGACGTTCACGGTAAAAATAAGGAGGTAAACCACTATGAGAAAGACCCTGGCTTTGATCCTGGCGGTGATGATGGTGCTGTCCGCAGCATCCTTCGCCTTCGCCGAGGAAACGACAGAGGTTGGCACCCCCCGCAAATCGACGCTCATCGTCGAAACGCAGACGCCCACCGACTGCCCCGGCCAATTTAACAGCTACATGAACGGCACCCAGATGGGCTTCGGCATTCATCAGCTGACGACCTGCTGCCTGTGGGAAATGGATACCGCTTCCGGCGAACAGTTCGGCGAAGTAGCCGACGGCATGCCCGTGGCCAACGAAGACTTCACCGAGTTCACCGTGACCCTGCGTCAGGGCATCAAGTGGTCTGACGGCGAGGACCTGAACGCGGACGACGTGGTGTTCACCTTCAACATGATCATGAACACCGAAGCCATCAGCGCTTCCGCTTACACCAAGCAGGTCATCAAGGCCGTGGAAAAGGTGGACGACTACACGGTGAAGTTCACCATGAACGAGCCCTTCCCCCGCCTGGCGCAGAAGTTCGGCGTCACCATCTGGGGCACTTCCTACCGCATCGTGCCCGAGCACATCTATTCTCAGGTAGAAGACGTCACCACCTTCAAGGATGAAAATCCCGTGGTGGCCGGCCCCTACACTGTGAAGGATTACGATCCCCTGGGCAAGTGGATTCTCTACGAGCTGCGCGCTGACTGGGAAAATTCCACCACCGGCGTTATCACCGGCAAAAAGCCCGCCGCGGAATTCGTGCTGTTCAAGGCCCTGGGCGACGATACCACCCGTCAGATGGCCATGATCAACAACGAAGTTGACGTGATGTGCGAAGTGACCCCTGAAATCCTGGACGTTATGACCATGCAGAATGGCAACATCTCCTGCTGGTATAAGGAATTCCCCTACGCCACTTCCGACGACCCCTGCTCCAAGGGCCTGGCCTTCTCCATGGGCAAGGGCGCTCCCTATGACAGCGCGGACTTCCGCTGGGGCATTGCGCTGGCCATGAACTTCGACGAGATCTCCATGAACATCTTCGACGGCGTTGGCCGTGCTTCCGTGCTCCCCATCCTGACCGCCACCAGCGCCATTCAGGAACTGTACTACAAGCCCCTGATTCCGTTCCTGGAGGAGTTCGAACTGGATCTGGGCGACGGCACCACTGTGAAGCCTTTCGACTTTGAATATGCGCATCGCATGGCCGCTACCCTGGGCATTGAAGGCACCGACGACGAACTGACCGACATGTTCGGCATTGGCTGCTGGAAGTACGATCCCGAAGCGGCTGAGAAGCTGCTGACCAAGGCCGGCCTGGAGAAGAAGGACGGCACCTGGTACTTCAACGGCGAAGAATTCGTCATCAACCTGACCTATCTGGCCGACACCGAAGCCCAGGCGGGCCGCGGCGTGCAGGCTGCTTACGACCAGCTGACCAAGTTTGGTCTGAAGTGCAACATCTCCTCTGAATCTTCCTCCACCTGGGATACCAACGGCGCCACCGGCGAATTCGAAATCGCTGGCTACTGGCCCACCGGCGGCATCACCAAGGACATCTACAACCAGATCAACGGCTGGGACGCCGACCTGATCGTGCCCCTGGGTGAGCGCGGAAGCGGCCAGGGTTCCCGTTGGAACAACGCCGAGGCCACCGAAATCATCCACAAGCTGGCCAATCTGGACCCCGAAAGCGACGAAGCGTATCAGCTGGGCCTGGACTTCATGAAGGTTGCTATTGCTGACATGCCCTTCATCGGCTTCCACTCCGGCGTCAAGTTCGTGCCCACCAACAGCACTTACTGGACCAACTACCCCAGCGCCGAGAATCCCTACAACGGCCCCTGGTGGTGGTGGAGCTGCTTCAAGTACATCGTGACCGAGATCACCCCCGCCGAATAAGAGGGGAAATGTACCTTTGAGCAACGTGGTTTAACCCTGTGGCACGCGCCGTCCGGGCGACGGCGCGTGCCCCTCTCATATTCCTCCAAAGAGGAGTAGGAGAAAAGCAACTTTGTTTCAGCAAAAGGGGTGTGGCCAGTGAAATTCTGGAAATACTTGGGATTGAGGCTTCTGGCGTGGGCCGTCACCATCCTGATCGGCGTCACGTTTATCTTCTTCATCCCGCGCCTGTTCCCATCGGATCCGGTGGAGAACATGATCGGCCGGATCCAGTCCAATTCCGGCCAGATGGATCCCGCGGAAAAGGAAGCGCTGCGCAAGAGCCTGCGGGTGCAGTTCGGCCTGGAGGGCTCGCTTTGGACCCAATATACCTCCTTCCTGTGGAAGGGCATGCTGCATTTTGATTTCGGCCCGTCGCTGATGAGTTTCCCCACACCCGTGGGCGATATTCTCATGACGTATCTGCCATATACCGTGGGCTTATCCTTAACGACGACCATTCTAGCATGGATCATCGGAAATTTCATCGGTCTGTTGGCCGGTTTCCGCAAGAACAAGCGTGCTTCCAAGATCCTGGAAGGCATTGCTATCTGTATTTACCCCATTCCGTACTTCATCGTGGCCCTGATTCTTCAGGTGATTTTCGCGTTTTTGCTGGGCTGGTTCCCGCTGCAGGCCACCATCATCCAGTCCGCGGACTTCGCCACTTACATCGCCTCTCTGATTAAGGCGTCCATTCTGCCGGCGGTTTCCATTCTGCTGCTGGGCACCGGCTGGTGGATCATTTCCATGAAATCCCTGTCCGGCGCTACGGCTGAGGAGGATTTTGTGCTCTACGCCCGCTATCGCGGCCTTTCCGAGGGCAAAATCGGCCGGAGCTACGTGTTCCGCAATTCCATCCTCACTCAGGTAACGGCGCTGGCTATGAGCCTGGGCGGCGTGTTCAACGGCTCCATTATGACCGAGATCATCTTTGGTTATCCCGGCGTGGGCACCCTGGTGCAGAAGGCCATTACCCAGTCGGACTATAACATGATCCTGGGCACCATTACCCTTTCGATTATCGCCATTTCCACCTGTACGCTGATCGCCGATCTGATTTATCCCTTTATCGATCCGCGCATCCGGTACAGCTGAGAAGGGAGGGAATTTGATGAAGAAATTTTGGAAAAACGCAAGCATCCGCTTGAAAATCGGCCTGATTATGACGCTGTTTTTCCTGTTCGTGGGCTTTGTGATCTACCTGATTCCCCATACGGATCCCTTCCCCTATGTCAGCCAGATGAACATGCGCAACCTGCCGCCCTCCTGGGAGCATCTGCTGGGCACCACGTCCCGCGGTCAGGACATTTTCTGGATGCTGGTGGAAGCCATTCATAATTCCCTGCTCATCGGGTTGATGGTGGCCTTCCTGGGCACCGTGGTGGGCGTGTTGGTGGGACTGACCTCCGGCTTCGTGGGGGGCACTCTGGATCGTGTGCTGATGGTGGTGACGGACACCTTCGTGGTAATTCCCTCGCTGCCGGTGCTGATTCTGATGACGGCGCTGATGAAGGGCTCCATGACGGTGGTGTTCATGGCGCTGGTGCTGGCGCTGTTTGCCTGGGCCTGGCCCAGCCGTCAGATTCGTTCCATGGCCCTGACGCTGAAGGAGCGGGATTTCATCCAGACCGCCTGGTTCTCCGGCGAGGGAACGCTGCAGACGGTGGTGACGGAAATTCTGCCCTTTGCATTCACCTGGTCTCTTTCCAATTTCATGAACGCGACGCTTTCCGCCATTGCGTCGGAATCCAGCCTGGCGGTGCTGGGCCTTTCCCCGGCCAACCTGATTACCCTGGGCAACATGATCCAGTGGGCCCGGGATTTCAACGCCATTATGGCCCGGCGCTGGCTGTGGTTCGCTTCTCCTGTGGTGGCGACGGTGCTGCTGTTTGTGGGGCTGTTTATGCTGATCACGGGCTACAACGATTATTTGGCCATGAAACGAGGTAGATAAAGATGTTGCAAATTGATCATCTGTCGGCCTCCTACAAAACGATTGACGGCGACGTCCATGTGGTGCAGGACGCCAATTTCACCATCTATGACAACGAGATCTTTGGCATTGCGGGAGAATCCGGCTGCGGAAAATCCACGCTGCTGAAGGCCCTGTATGACATCATCGAATTCCCCCTGCAGGTGGATTCGGGCCGGGTGGTGCTTTCCGGAGAAAAGGGAGGCAAATCCTTCACGTATCAGACCGGACAGATTCGCAAATCCTGGTGGAACAACATTTCATACGTGCCCCAGGCGGCCATGTCCGTTTTGAACCCCATTACGAAATTGAAGAGTCAGTTTCTGGATTCCATTCCGGAAGAGGACAAAAAGCGGGAAACACCCCAGCAGACGCTGCAGCGGGTGCAGCAGTACCTGGGTGCGCTGAATCTTTCCCCCGAGGTGCTGGAGGCTTATCCCTTCCAGCTCTCCGGCGGCATGCGTCAGCGGGTCATCATCGCCCTGGCCACCTTTATGAGCCCCAACGTAGTGCTGGCGGACGAGCCTACCACCGCATTGGACGTGGTGGTGCAGCGGGGCATTCTGATGCTGTTGATGCGGCTGCAGAAGCAATTGAAGAACACCATGGTGCTGGTGAGCCACGACCTGGGCGTGCATTATCAGGTGACTGACCGCATCGGAATCATGTATTCCGGAAAGATGATGGAAATCGGCAAGACCACGGAGCTGTTCGCAAACCCCAGGCATCCCTACACCCAGATGCTTATCGGCGCGCTGCCCCGGGTGGGCGACAAGTCCCAGCGAGTGGGTATTCCCGGATCGCCGCCGCCTTTGAAGAATCCGCCTCCCGGATGTCGCTTCGCGCCGCGCTGCCCCAAGGCCACGCCGCTGTGCAGCGCCCAGGTGCCTGAATTCCGGGAAATTTCGCCGGGCCATTTCGCGGCCTGCCATCTTTTGAACGGGGAGGGAAAGTAAATGGCTGAAAAACTGCTTGAAGTCAAGGGCGTCAGCAAGATTTTCCGCATCGGCGGCATGCTTTCCCGCAAGCGTCTGACGGCGGTGGACGGCGTGTCCTTCGAAATCGCGGCGGACAAGCCGGTGATTCTCTCCATCGTGGGAGAATCCGGCTGCGGAAAGTCCACCCTTTGCAAGATGATCCTGCGCCAGCATAAGCCGGAAGCGGGAGACATTCTGCTGGACGGGCATTCCTATAAGGACAAAAAGCACTACAAGCCCATGCAGTTCCGCAACGACGTGCAGCCCATTTTCCAAAATCCCTTCGAGGCCTTCTCCATGCGCAAGCGGGTGGATACCTATCTGTTCAACACCGCCCTGCGCCTGGGCATTGCCAAGAACCGGGCCGACGCCGCCAAGCGGGTGAACGAGGCGCTGGTGTCCGTGGGTCTTTCGTTGGATGTGGTGGCGGGAAAATATTCGTCCCAGTTCTCCGGCGGTGAGCTCCAGCGGGTTTCCATCGCCCGGGCGCTGATTACCCGCCCCAAGATCATCATCGCCGATGAGCCTGTGGCCATGATCGACGCGTCCATGAAGATGAACATCGTCAATCTCTTCAAACAGCTGCGGGACGATTACGGCATCAGCTTCATCTATATTACCCACGATTTGTCCACGGCCTATTACGTCAGCGATTACATTGCCACCCTCTACCGGGGCACGCTGATCGAATACGGCTCCTCCAAGGAAATCATGGACCATCCCGCCCATCCCTACACCAAGCTTCTGATGGACTCCGTGCCCAGAGTGGGGGACAAGTGGGAACAGGACGTGGCCATGCCGGACATGGAGGAAAAGGAATATTCCCTCACCTGCTGCAAGTTTGCGCCCCGCTGCCCCTACGCCACGGCCGAATGTCTGAAGGATCGGCCGCCCATGCAGGAATTGGAGGGCGGGCGCAAGGTACTGTGCTATCATCCTTTGGTTTAATCAAATTCTCTTCGGAAGGCTGCTCTGTCGGGCGGCCTTCTTTTTCTTAATTGTATTATACATGCATTTTTGTGAAAAACATGCTATAATATTGCTATTCTATAGGAGAAAACACGCAAATATGAAAATTGAAGCAATGTGCCCTATGGAGACCGACTGCTGGGGCAGGGAACTGGCCACCCACGGTTCGCTGTTTTTCCCGCTGGCCTGTTACGACGATGACATGACCTTCCTGGACGTTTCCTGGCATTGGCATGAAGAACTGGAAGTGATTCTGGCGGTGCAGGGGACGCTGCAGGTGCGCACCAGCGCCGGAACCTTTCTTTTGCAGGAGGGAGAGGGCTGCTTTCTGAACACCGGCGTGCCCCACGAGGTGGCCAACGCGGGGGAGGGCCCGGCCCGGCTGCATTCGCTGGTATTTCATTCCCGGCTGATTGCCGGCAGTCAGGACAGTGTATATTGGGAAAAATACCTGCTGCCCCTGCTGCGGGATCCGGAGCGAAAGCTTCTGCGGTTTCTGCCGGATATTCCCTGGCAGAAGCAGGCGATGGACAGCATTGCCCGGGCATGGGAAGCGGCGGCGCAGGAGCCGCGGGGTTTTGAATTTACCGCGCGGGAGGAGCTTTCCCGGCTGGTGCTGCTGCTGACGGACGAAATCACCCGGCCCCGGCAGGCGTACACCTCCCGGCAGATTCGCAGCATGGAGCGGGTGGAAAGGATGATGGAATTCATTCGGGAGCACTACGCCCGGGAGATTTCTGTGGCGGAAATTGCCCGGAGCGTGGCCCTTAGCCAGAGCGAATGCATCCGCTGCTTCCGGGAGACGCTGGGGATCACGCCCTTCCGGCTGGTGCGGCAGGTACGCCTGGGCCGGGCTATGGAGCTGCTGGCGGAAACGGAGGAGAAGATGGAGAGCATCGCCCTGCAATGCGGCTTCCGGGACGTGAGTTATTTCGTGCGGGCCTTTCGGGAGGAAAAGGGCTGCACCCCCGGCAGCTTCCGGCGGCAATGCAGAACCTTAACTGGCGGCGATTGACAGAAGAATATCCGTACATTATAATGGGTTTGTTGGTAAATATACGCATTGGAGGACGGATACCATGGCAAATCAGCAGCTGGAAAAGGCCATCGCAATGATAACAGACGCCTTCCGGGCCGGGGGAAAACTCATGGTCTGCGGCAATGGCGGCAGCGCATCGGACAGCGCCCACATCGTGGGAGAACTGGTGAAAGGCTTTCTGAAAAAGCGTCCGCTGCCTGCGGAATGGGCCGAGGAATTGGGCGGCGCACCGCTGCAGATGGGGCTGCCGGCCATGGATCTGACGGCCCAGGGCGCGGTGATTTCCGCCATTGTGAACGATCTGGGGGGCGAATGCATGTACGCTCAGCAGGTGCTGGCCTACGGCGTCCCCGGAGACGTACTGCTGGGCATTTCCACCTCCGGCAACGCGAGAAACGTGGAACTGGCCATGCACGCGGCCCGGTGCAAGGGCGTGAAGTGCATCGCGCTTACGGGCTTGGGCGGCGGAAGGCTGGGAAAAATCTGCGATCTGCTGGTGGAATCCGGCGAAACGGAGACCTACAAGGTGCAGGAAGAGCACATTCGGCTGTATCACGAACTCTGTGCCCGAGTGGAGGAAACGTTCTTTGAAAAATAAATACGCATGGATGGCTGAAAAAATCGGGAAACCCTTTCTGGCCGCAGC